>TARA_B110000114_G_scaffold79897_2_pt1 | contig 17129 bp, 16 predicted proteins | sample TARA_B110000114 | Tara Oceans TARA_B110000114 (sample SAMEA4397311) | marine metagenome | biome: Polar Biome; feature: [SRF] surface water layer (ENVO:00010504); material: water (ENVO:00002006), including particulate matter (ENVO:01000060) such as... | depth 5 m
GTTTCAAAACGACGCGGTGACTAAGCATCATGCCCCTAGCCGACCCAAACCAGGATCTCTGAGCCTTCGGCAGATTGCTGACCTTCTAAGAAGACCCAGATGGCTGACTGGAACAAGTTTTTTGGTGCTCGCAATACTCTTCCAGCTGTCGGCGCTTGCACTTGCTCCACTGATTGTGGTGCAGCCGATCGGCGCAATTGCGCTGATTATGACCTCTCTTTTAAACGCAAAGATTTACAGGCTCCGCCTAAATCTGAGCACGTTTCTTGCAATTGCCCTAACAACTCTGGGCGTTGGTGGTTTTGTTGCAGTGGCAGCCTCTAGTGCTGTGGCGGTTGAAATGAGCAACGAGAAGCTTTTGCAAGTGGTCGGAATATTATTTCTCTTACTGCTGATGTTCGGCGCATTATTCTGGCGGTCAATGGGCAGGGTAGGTGCGCTGCAATACATTTTTGGGGCGGGCGTCCTCTATGGCTTTGTTGCCTCGCTCGCCAAAGTCGTGATTCAGCGAATTCTGCAGCAGGACTATGACTTTCTGACGCTGCTCGCTCTTATTTCCCTAGTCGGAGCGACGGTTCTGGGCGGATGGTTCGTTCAGAACGCTTACGCGTCCGGCCCTCCGGATTTGGTCATCGCGGGCCTGACTGTAATCGATCCTGCTGTTGCAGTCATGATCGGCATCGCAATTCTTGGTGAGGCTGAGGCGGCCAGTCTCGGACAAATGTTCGGCTACGCAGTGGCGGGTATCGTTGCTATATCTGGAGTCCTCGCTTTGAACAAATTTCACCCGCAGTTGACAGAGAAGGGTAACAGTGAGTAAACCGATTAGGGTCCTCATAGCCTGCGACACCTTTGCCCCGGACATAAACGGGGCAGCCAGGTTTGCCGAACGTTTAGCCGGTGGTCTTGTGAGAAACGGTAACGAGGTGGCAATTATTGCTCCCGGTGTTGACGGTTGGTCCGGAACAAGAGTGGAAGTTCACGACGGTGCCATGATGACCGTGCATAGACTAAAGAGTCACAAGATGCCGAACCACAAGAGTCATCGTTTGACATCTCCCTTTGGGCTATCCAGGGCTATCAAGAAAATAATTCTTGAGCAAAAGCCGGATGCACTGCACATACAGTCTCACCTGATGGTTGGAAGATTTGCGATGAGCGCAACCAGAGGAATGTCGATCCGGAGGATCGCAACCAACCACACGATGCCTGAGAACCTGCTCAAGTATGCGTTTCTGCCTATATTTATGCACCCTCTTGCAATCAAGATTCTCTGGGCGGATGCTGGCAGAGTCCTGCGGAAGATGGACGCTCTAACTACCCCCACGAGACGTGCGGCCGATCTCTTGGAGAATTCAGCGCACGTCAAGGGCGTTTTGGCAATCAGCTGCGGCATAGATGCAACAAAGTTTGCGAACCAGACTCGAACTCAGAACTTGGAGCCGGTGGCGCTGTTCGTTGGTCGATTGGATGACGAGAAAAGAATCAATATTTTGCTGAGCGCCATTAGCAAATTGGATAAGTTTCCAAATCTAAAACTTCGACTGGTTGGCGATGGGGGAGAGCGAGAGCGTCTTGAGCGTCAGGCCAGTCAGCTTGGGATTTTGGATCGCGTCGAGTTCCTGGGGCACGTTACCGACCAAGAGCTTTCGAGGATTTATGAAAACTGCACTGTTTTTGTAATGCCGTCAATTGCCGAGTTGCAGTCGATTGCAACCATGGAGGCCATGGCTTCTGGGCGACCAGTCATAGCCGCGGATGCCATGGCGCTTCCGCATTTGGTTCACGACGGCGACAACGGGTATCTTTTTCCCCCGGACGACGCTGAAGCCCTGAAAGAACGCTTAGAGCTTGTGCTTTCGGCGGACGACAAAGAGCTTGCGAGACTCAGTGAAAACTCCTTGCATCTGATTCAGTCGCATGACATCGCAACAACCATAAGAATCTTTGAAGATCTCTATCGGGGCACGGGCGCAGATGTTCCGACCACAGCCGACAATCGGCCTGAGTATTTTTTGCCAATCGGCCGACTGTCCACTTCGCTTAGAAAGCGCGTAGAGGAATTCAGGGTAGAGGCCCTAAGCCTTCGGCGCCGCGCAGAAGGTGCGTCGGAGAGCGCGCGAGGAAGATTATCGGGTGCGGCCGATGAGGCCAGGGAGAGGCTAAGCGAGGTGCGCGAGGAGGTGAGGGAGCAGCTGTCCGAGTTTCGAAGCGAGCTAGGCGATGCTGCAAAGAAATTTCGCCGTAAACGCGACGATTAAATCATCCAAATCGATAAATGTGTGTCCCGAGTTTGTCTGCTTTTGCCTTGAAGGCCCCGTGCAGGTGCAAAAGGTGCGAAACCTGAAGCAGAAATAACTTGGCCAGGTTGCTTTAGACGCGGAGGCCTTGCCATAGTTGGGTAGAATCTAAGAGGCTGGGGGCGTTAGCTCAGCTGGTTAGAGCAAACGACTCATAATCGTTCGGTCGCGGGTTCAAGTCCCGCACGCCCCACTTTTGGATACCTTTTCTTGCAACAGGACCAAACATGGAAATATACACCGGCTCTCACTCAGTTAGACACCTCTCACCTAGTTACACTTGAGCTTATAGATGGGAGTGTGTGAATGTCGGCAGTGATCATTCAGGTCAAAACCTCCCTGCCTGAGCATGTTCATTCTCAATCTGAGGTAACCGCGGCTTTGGCACCCAGGCTCGCACCGACGGACGGAACTAGAGCTGTCTTAGAGCGGCTTCACAGCAATTCCAAGATCGAACAGCGTCACTTCGTTTTACCTATTTCGGAATACACAGACATTGATTCGTTCACGAGGGCGAATACACTTTTTGCGCAACACGCACTCTCGCTGGTGGAGGACTGCACCAGAAGAGCGCTTGAAGAAACTGGGCTAAATGCCGATGAAGTTGATCATCTTTTCTTCACTACGGTAACGGGGGTCGGCGCTCCAGCACTGGATGTATTGCTTGCCGCTCGAATGGGATTCCGGTCAGACCTTAAAAGAATCCCAAGCTTTGGCCTTGGTTGTGCTGGGGGTGCTGCCGGAATAGCACGTGTCGCGGATTATCTTATAGGTGACCCCAAAGCTGTGGCGCTGGTCGTTTCCGTTGAGCTATGTTCATTGACTATCCAGTGGGAGGATCGATCGATGGCCAACTACGTTGGCACGGGAATTTTTGGTGACGGCGCAGCTGCCGTCGTCATGGTGGGCCGTCAACACCCTAAGGCTCTTAATGGAATTGATGTAAAGGCCACCAGAAGCACTTTGTACTCGGATACTGAATCTCTCATTGGCTGGAAAGTGGGCGGCAGCGGGCTTTCGCTGATGCTTGAGGCAGGCGTGCCCGAGATGATAATTGAAAACTTCGCAGCTGAGGTAGATGTGCTCCTGAGTCAACAAGGGCTCTCTCGTGAAGACATTGATGTATGGATAGCGCATCCGGGGGGTCCGAAAATCCTCGAGGCATTTGCCTCATCGCTTGATCTAACTGACTCGGACCTGTCCGCTAGCTGGGATGTTATGTCCAGAGCTGGAAATATGTCCTCAGCCGCGGTTCTTCATGTCTTGAACGATCTTTCTGAGCAGCCTTCGGCGACAATTGGTGTGCTATTTGCAGTTGGTCCCGGAGTCTCTCTTGAGCTTGTCTTGTTGGAGTGGAAATGATCTTGACTGTCAGTGTGATGCTATTCATCGGTCTTATTTTGGCCACGGGTGCAGAGCGGATTTACGAACTTGTTGTTTCGACTAGAAATGCGAAACTAGCGTTCAAATCCGGCGGTATCGAATATGGCCACGGTCATTTGCCCTTCATGATTGCCCTGCACACCGGGTTACTGGCGGGAGCCATAATCGAAGTTGTTTTTTTTGACCGCCAATTTCTTGGTTCTCCGGGCTGGATATTCCTTGCCATTGCCATCGGATGTCAATCGGCAAGATATTGGTTTATTTGGGCACTTGGGTCCCAGTGGAATACCAGGGTGATCGTGATTCCAGGCGCGCAGCTTGTGAGAAAAGGTCCATATTCGCTGCCTTGGCTTCGTCACCCCAACTATTGGGTCGTAGCAATTGAGGGCATCGCCTTGCCTATGGTTCACTCCGCTTGGATAACTGCCACCATCTTCACTGCACTCAATGCTGCATTACTCCTGGGCTTTAGGATTCCGACCGAAAACAAGGCTTTGAAGGGCTTGAGATGAACGACTACGACGTAATAGTCGTCGGGGGAGGCCCGGTGGGCATGGCATCGGCCATTGAGGCCCGTTTGAGCGGCCTATCAGCTGTGGTTGTCGAACCGCGCACTGGAGTAATTGACAAGGCTTGTGGTGAGGGCCTAATGCCCGGTGCAATTCCGCTTTTAGCTAGGTTGGGTGTGTTTCCCAAGGGGCGTGATCTTGCCGGAGTCACATATCGAAGTGGCGGGCATGCAGTATCTCATCGATTTTCGAGTGGTGTAGGAAAAGGCGTTAGGCGCACGGAGCTTCACGGAAGCCTTAGGTCGCGCTCAGATGAACTTGGTGTAGTTTTTGTCGAGGCATCCGTGAGCTACGTCACGGAATCCGAAAGTGGTTTGGTTGCCTCGTGCTCAAGTGGTCAGAACATCCAAGGCCGTTACCTAATCGCCGCCGACGGCTTGCATTCGAGTATTGCTAAAGCTGCTGGATTAGTGAAGGCGCTGTCTCCAAAGCGATCTAAACGCTTTGGAATAAGGCAGCATTTCCAAGTTGCGCCTTGGTCCGAATTCATTGAGGTCTTTTACACCAAGACCGCTGAGGTCTACATAACTCCAGTATCCGAAGATCAAGTGGGCGTTGCAGTCCTAGGACCGAAGTCAACCGACTTTGATGAAACCATAGCTAGCATCCCAGAACTTGCAGGAAGGCTAAGGGGTGCCTCTCCGGCATCGCAGCGAAGTGGAGCGGGTTCATTTCCTCAGCTAACCACTGCACGCACCAAGGGTCGCATTCTGTTGGTTGGTGACGCCTCCGGATATGTGGATGCAATTACTGGTGAAGGCTTGAGGCTTGGTTTCGCTCAAGCAAGAGTGGCGATTGATTGCATTTTGAGAGACAAGCCAGCAAGTTATGAAAAAGCTTGGCGCCGAGTGAGCAGAGACTTTAGGGTTCTGACTCAAGGCCTTATTTCAGCGGCGAATTCCCCGGTCAGAATGGCCATTGTGCCTCTGGCAAGCAGGCTTCCTTGGGTCTTTGGTTTGGTCGTCAATCGCTTGGCGCGCTAACCATGTTTGCAAGCAAACTTAGTTTTCTCTTCAAATCTACCCACCCAATGCCCTCGCTTGCAGTGGCGCTCTTCGCCACGCTATTTGCGGTTGGTATCGGCCTGGACGCGGGAAGAGTTGCGTTGGTAGGGCTCGCGGTTTTGTTGCAGCAGTTCTCGGTGGGGTTATCAAACGACTGGCTGGACCACAAGCGAGATCGCGCAGCCGGACGCACCGATAAGCCATTAGCACAGGGCTCACTACTCGCTTCGCTTGTTCGGAACTCTTCTTTTGCTGCGGGTATTTTGGCGCTCGTCATCTCAGGTTTGCTCGGCTGGGAGAGTCTTGGATGGATGGTTTTCATGCTCGTTGCAGGTTGGGCCTACAACCTTGGCCTTAAAGCAACTGCGTTCTCAGTTCTACCCTATGCAATTGGGTTCGGTATTTTGCCGGTCTTTGTGACATTGAGCCTTGAGCAGAGCCAGGTCCCACCCGCATGGGTTGTGGTTGTTGCAGCTCTGCTGGGAGTCTCCGCGCACTTTGCGAATACTTTGCCCGATCTTCTTGAGGATAGAGCGACCGGGGTTAAAGCGCTTCCTCACATTGTTGGTCAGAAAATCTCGGCACTTGTCATTTCTACTACGGCAATTCTTGCCTCCAGCATTGCTGTTTATCAGAGCAACAGCTTGGCAGGCCTCATAGGTGTAATTGGTTTGACGGCGACTATTGTGTTGGCTGGCATTGCGTCCGTGTTAAGTCTCAGGCCAACACCACCTCGCGCGATCTTTCCACTGCTGGTCGTTGCATGTTTGGTGAACGCAATATTGCTTATGCTCGGCGTTGGGCCGATTGAGGTTTAGGTCATTTGGCGGATTAGGCCTGAGGCCCAAACTCTGTCGAGCTCGTCGGAATGACCTTTTCGTCCCCGTACAGAAAATGCTTGCTCATGTCGGGGGAGTATCTAGATAAGTAAGTCTTTCTCCCGAGACTCTCGGCCAGTTGTCGATGATGGATAACGCTTGCACCGCAGCAAAGACCGATGACCTTCACCCCGAGACCAAGCACAAATTCTCCAAACTCAGCGGTCTCATATCGGTTGGAATTTTGAGCCTCGAGCGCGTCTGGAAAAGTTCTCTCATGCCGGAGAACTGCCGTGTTTAGCGGGTCGGGCAGATTAAATAGCGTGGGGTGTTCCGCGGTTGTGCGATACGTTGCCGGCATGGCGCAAACGTTATGCCCTTTGGTGGCCTCAACTATCGCTTCTACTATGGGTCGAATTGTTTGGGGACCGTGAAAACAGTTAGTTCCGACCACATCGGCCCCAGCTTCAGCCAGAGCTTTGCATGCATCCTGCGCTGAAACTCCATCCCGCAGCGCACCGTTGGCGAAAATCGCAACATTGATGATTGAGGCTAGCCCTGCAAGCTGTATTTCTTCTAGGGCGATCTTCGCTTCTTCGAAGTAGTACATAGTCTCGGCCACAATAAGGTCAGCGCTTTCTTCCTTCGCCCAGTTAATCATCTCCCGATACATCATTCGGACGGCCGATTTCGAAGACTCATCAGCCGGGTCGAAGATGTTCGAATTGGAAATGTTTCCTGCTACATAAATGTCTCGTGACTGAGCCACTCGTTGCTCGCGAGCTGCCTCAGCGGCGATTGACATCGCCGCCCTGTTGAGGGGCTCAAGCAGGTGCTCTTGCCCCAGAAGTTTCAATTTTTCTCGGTGACCGTTGTAGGTAAACGCCAGAGCGATGTCACTGCCTGCCCTAAGGAAGTCAGTTGTGATTTGCTTCAGAACCTCTGGGTGCTCAAGTGCTACTAACGGAACAAACTCACCCGCGGTTAGATATCCGCGCCTCTCGGCTTCAAACAAGTAGCCACCCGAAAGGATTATCGGCGGAGGCTCGAGTAGTCGATCCAGGAAATTGAGTTTGTTCATAACGAGCCTCCGTTTGCAAAGCTTACAGATGACACTCATTCAAGCAAATCGAGTGAAACTTAGCGTAGTCCTGCTAAAGAATCTGCGACAAGAACTTTTTGGTTCGCTCTTCTTTGGGGTTGTCAAATATTTCCGTAGGTGTGCCAACCTCGACTATTTCGCCCTTGTCCATGAATACGACCCGGTCGGCAACTTCGCGGGCGAAGCCCATTTCATGGGTTACCACAATCATGGTCATCCCGTCTTGCGCGAGTTCCTTCATTGCGTCCAGAACCTCGTTGATCATTTCCGGGTCGAGTGCGCTAGTGGGCTCATCAAAAAGCATCACCTTTGGCGTCATCGCTAAAGCTCTTGCTAGTGCAACGCGCTGTTGCTGACCTCCGGACAGTTGGGCCGGAAATTTGTCTGCCTGCTCTGGAATCTTCACTCTCGTTAGTAGTTCCATCGCAAGCTCCTCGGAAGCAGATTTGGATAGACCTCGAACCCTTCTGGGCCCGATTGCAACGTTTGTCAGGACCGTGAGATGGGGGAATAAGTTGAAGTTTTGGAAGACCATGCCGGTTTCTTTTCGAATTTCCTGAATGTTTCGAATGTCCGTTGTCAGCGCGGTGCCATCTACCAAGATGTGGCCGTCATCGTGTGCCTCGAGCCTATTGATGCAACGTATTAGAGTCGATTTACCCGATCCCGAAGGGCCAATAACTACGACAACCTCTTTACGCCCAACTTGCATGTTTATGTTCTTCAGCGCCTCAAAGTCCTTGAAACGCTTATAGACGCCCTCGATAACGATTATGGCATCGTCGGATTCGCGTCCACCTGACATCTTGGATGCATCCTTAAATACTTCATTGCTCATCGAATACCAACTCCTAGTTTCTTTTCGATTCTTTGGCTTTCTCTGCTCATCACGTATGATCCAACCCAGAAAAGTAGTCCCACAAACGCTAGGGATTCATAGATTAGGCCTTGGCCGAGGTAATCATCCTGTTTAGTGATGGCAGTGCCAACATTTAGTAGGTCGAAGACGCTGAGTGCGACGCCCGCAAGCGTAGTGTCCTTGAACAGCGAGATGAATTGACCTATTTGGGCTGGGATAACGTTTCTCAGCGCCTGGGGCAGAGTGATTAGGAACGTAATCCTAAAAGTGGAGAGCCCAAGCGCTTTACCGGCCTCCGCTTGGCCCTTCGGTATCGACTGTAAGCCGCCTCTAATAACCTCTGCGAGGTATGCGGCAGTGAACAAAGTGAACACGGTTACCGCCCTAAAGATGGCATCGGGCGCGATGCTGGCTGGTATGAAAAACTCGAGAGCAACACCGGCTAGTAGCAGAAGAACAAAAAGTGGAGCTCCTCGAATTAGCTCAATGTATGCGGTGGATAGCCAACGCAGAAGAGGCAATGTTGACCTTCTGCCAAGTGCCAACATCACGCCCAACGGGAAGCTCAGCGCGATGCTAACTACGGCAAGGTAGAAATTGATCAGGAACCCGCCCCACTCTTCGAGCGCGGCCTGCCCCATTGTCAAGAAAATTAGCACTAGAGGCAGCGTGGCATTTATTGATAACCACAACCACCCGGGAAGTCTTCTCAGGAGGGTCGTTCGCCTGGCTGTTCCAAAGAGTCTTCCTGCGAAGATCGAAAGCACCACGTATGCTCCGAACAGAACGGCGTCTAGGTCTCCAGCTAGAACTATCAAGAAGGCTGAGGTGGCAATAATTAGCCCAAAACGCTGAAATAGCTCCCATAGCTTTCCAGCAAGAGTCGGCGGTTGGTCGAGTGGTCGATTCATCCCTGAAGCGAGGCTAGCTATGGAGAAGCATGTCGCCAAGATTGAGAAACCCACCAGGAACATCAGCTCCTCTGGAAAGCGGCCAACTAGGAGTATTTTCAGGTTGACTTGAATGATTTCCCAGCGCCCAGTGACAAACACGAACTGAAACACCTGAAATATCACGTAACCCAATATGCTCGCTGAAATTACAGTGAGTATCGTGTCGGTAATCGACCTGAACAGGTTTCTTCTCATCCAAGTAATCATCGTTCCACCAGTGCAAGTCTTCGATTGAAAAAGTTCACCACGAGGCTAGTGACTAGAGAAATTGCTAGATAAACCAACAAGGTAAGAGAGAAAGCTGGAACTGCAGGCGAACCATTGCCGACTGTGATTTGAGCGATCTGGGTGAGCTCAAAGTAGCTGATGGTTGCTCCCAATGATGAGTTTTTTATTAGGTTCAGGTATTGATTTCCGAGCGCCGGCATTGCTATGCGAAATGCTTGAGGAAGGATGATTAGTCTCATTTTTTGAGAACCGCTTAGCGCGATGGCATCCGCAGCCTCTCCTTGGCCTCTGGAGACAGCGAGAATCGAACCGCGAACAATCTCCGCGATGTGGCTGCTTGTGTAGATAACCAGCGATGCAACCAGAGCGAAGAAGGAAGGGTCCAACCTTAGTCCGCCCGTCGTTCCCCGGCCGTCAACGTATGGGAGTTCCCAGCCGTACCCGAATAACAGCCAAATCAGAACGACCAAGACCACGAATGTAGCTATGCCAACCAGCCACGCACGGTCTTGCTTACCGGTTTTATCTGCCTGTCTGATTCGAATTTTGGCCACCACGAATGCAAGTAGTGCCGCGCTCAAGATTCCGATTCCTAGCTGGGCAGGAGAACCGATGAACCAGGGGATGGCAATGCCTCTGTTTGACACCACGAAAAGGTCAAGTGGCAGCCAGGCGTTTTCAATTCTGGGGAATGCCTGCAGAACTACCGCAAGGTTCATGAATGTCAGCAAGAGAAGCAATGGCAGGTTTCGAACTAGTTCAACGTAAACAGTGCCGAGTGTTCTGACCATAAAGTTTTTAGAAAGCCTGGCTATACCTATCAAGGTTCCAAGGATTGTGGCGAGAGCGATGCCTATAAATGCGACTCGGAGGGTATTCAGAAAACCCTCGACGAATGCGTCTCGTACCGGTTGTGATTGATCCAGGTCATTTCCCGGAATCGTAAAGTTTGCTGGATTGTCGAGAAAGCGAAGATCGGTCTGAATGCTGCTTTTGGCTACATTTTCTTGATAATTACCGTAGAGCCAATAGAACAATGCGAACACTGCCAATAGGGCAAGTATTTGGAGCGCCCATTTTAGGGTTCTTATGTCCCTAAAAAACGCCACTTTAGAGGGTGTGCTCAATTGAGGGCTCATTTTACTGAGCCCTCAATTGAGTTGCCTATTGCCTTAATGACGCTGTTTATTTAACGGTAAGGAGGTGCGTAGAGAATTCCACCGTCGTTCCACAATGAGTTCAGACCTCGGTCTAGGCCCAGTGGGGTTAGGTGACGTGCGAATATCTCTCCGTAGTTTCCAACCTGCTTGACTACCTGGTAAGCAAAGTCGGTAGGCAATGAAAGGTTTGGATCTAGAACGGCTGCTCCGTCGCTACCTGGAACGTCTGCTCCAAGGAAACGAAGCATTCCAACGTCCGTTGTTGTGTCGCGAATGCTGTCGACGTTTGCACTGGTGATTCCGAACTCTTCAGCTTGGATCGTTGCAAGTATTGCCCAGTTGACTGCCTGTGCCCAAGCGGTGTCGCCGTCCAGCACTGCTGGCGCTAGTGGCTCCTTTGAGAACACTTCTGGAAGAATCGTCAGAGCTTCACTTCCGTTCGGGTAAGCAGATCGGAGCCCGGTTAGCTGGCTGACGTCTGATGACCATCCGTCACACTGTCCGGCAAGGAAAGCCTCCAGAATCAAGTCGGTCTCGTCGAACGAACGGATTTCCCAGTCAAGACCCAAGCGGGACGACTCAAGAGCAGCGTTGCCCTCAGTAGTTGTGCCCTTTGCTACACAGATGATTGCACCATCCATTGCGCTTATCTTGCTGTAACCACTGTCCGAGGTAACCATCATTCCCTGGCCGTCGTAGAAGGTTGGCTGAAGGAAGTTTGCACCTTCGCTACCATCCCTCGTCGCAGTCCAAGTTGTGTTTCGGACTAGAACGTCAATCGCTCCACTCTGAAGTGCTGTGAAGCGATCTGCGGTCTCGAGATCAATCATCTCAACAGCATTAGCATCTCCAAGGACCGCTGCGGCGATAACGCGACAGAAGTCCGAGTCGAATCCAACGTGCTCACCGGCGTCGTTTAGAACTGCAAAGCCCGGGAGGGCGTCGCGAGTTCCACAACGTACTGAGCCTGCAGCGATAACGCTGTCTAGCATTGAACCTGCCGCCTCAGTTGTAGTGGTCGTTGTCGTCTGCGTTGCAGCAGGAGTTGTTGTCTCAGCTTCGGTGCTGGCACAACCTGCAAGAAATAGTCCTGCAGCTGAAGCAACTGCTAGAACCGATAATGATTTGCTTTTCACGTGTCCCCTTTCAATGGAGAAACATCTCACTCCGAAATTTCTTCGAGAGCGGCAAGACCCAAGTGGTCTTGTAGGGCAAGACTATGCCTGGCAGTAATTGGAAACCCTCGTCAAGGTCTGATTGTTATCTAGTCAGGGGCCGATTGTTATCTAAGCGTGACGGGCCTAAATTGTTTTTTCTAGGTAGCAATTTGCACAAAGGGATTCATAGGTGACCTGGTCCCCGTCAATGGCGACTTGCTCACCGTCAAAGACGAATGCCCCATTCAATAGCCTCCCATTGAACATTGCCTTTCGACCACATCTGCAGATGGTCTTTAGTTCCTCCAGGCTGTGCGAAATCTCGAGCAGCCTCTTGCTTCCAGGGAAGCTCAGGGTCTTAAAATCGGTCCGGATTCCGTAGGCCAAAACCGGGACTCCATCAAGCACGGCAATCTCAAGACACTGGTCTACTTGCTCCGGAGTCAGAAACTGGGCCTCATCTAAAAGCAAGCAAGCTATCTTCTTGTTTTCAGCTCGGTTCAAAGACTCCGCTTCGCTTGCAAACTTTTCGCGCAGGTTCTGAGTCGGGGTAATCAGGAAGTCAACGTCTCTGGATACGCCCAGTCTGCTGATTATGGACTTATCGCCCTTGGAGTCCACGGATGGCTTGGCAATCAGGACGTGCTGAGTTCGCTCTTCATAGTTGTATGCAGCCTGAAGCAGGGCGGTGGATTTGCCTGAATTCATGGCGCCGTAGCGAAAATATAGTTTGCTCATAACCCCTTGATGTTATCGGCTGAAACCTCTCTAGGCTGCTGCTCTTGCCCAGTGGCTCAAAAATATTTTGACTTTTCTAGGGCTCGAGGTTTATCCTCAAGGCAACGATTCAGGACATTGGGGAAGATGTTTATCTGAATCGGAGGTCGAAAGCTGGACAACTGTCTTTTGTGGGTTCTTTCTTGCCCGCAAGATAAGTGCAAGGAAATAGATGAAATCCTTGCAGGGTTTTCTGCGTCCAGAGCCTGGTTTGCTCAGCCGGCATTACCTTCGACCTATCAACTCCAAACAAGTTTTGAATGCCCTGCTGGCGTCTGTGCTGATCTGGCATCTGAGTTTTTCAAGCAGGGGATAGTTTGTGAGATTGAAAGCCGAGGGGCTGAGAACGAGCGCTACTTAGTTCACCCGAGGCTTGGTATCCATCGAAAGGGTATTGACGCGGCCGGGGAGCAAGTTATTAGACTCGGGCAAATCCAAAGGTTCATCTCTCAGTCTCAGGGCAATATGGCTGAATTCGCAAGACTCATAAGGTTGGCTGAGGGGCAAGCCTGGTTTGATATCTTTGAGCCATTGAGGGTCTTGCCTGAAGGCGTGAGGTTGTTACCGAAAGCCGTTTAGATGTTGCGGAACACCAGTACAGCGTTGTGACCCCCAAAACCGAAGCTATTCGAGATAGCAACCGCATCTGGCCTTTGAAGGCGTGCCATAGACCTCGGGACATTCAACGGAATTGCCGGATCTTGGTTGTCAAGATTGATAGTTGGAGGAACCTGCTGTTGCTTTAGAGCCAAAATCGTAAAGATGGCCTCGATTGCTCCGGCTCCACCGAGCAGGTGCCCAGTGGAAGCCTTAGTGGCAGCTATCACTAAGTTCTCTGTGTGGGTTCCAAAAACTCTATTTACAGCCGTGTACTCGGCAATGTCTCCGACCGGTGTAGATGTTGCGTGAGCGTTTACATGCTCAACGTCTGCTATCGATGCGTCTGCCTGTTCCAAGGCGTCTAACATCGCTCGCGCGGCCCCAGCACCCTCAGGATCTGGCGCTGTGATGTGATAAGAGTCGCTTGTTACCGAGCCACCGACGATTTCGCAGTAGATATTCGCTCCTCGAGACTGTGCAGATTCCAGTGACTCAAGAACTAGAGCTCCCGCACCTTCACCCATCACGAATCCATCTCGGTCAATGTCGTAGGGCCTGGACGCTTCTTCGGGCGTTTCGTTTTTTCTGCTTAGGGCATGCATCGCGGCAAAGGCAGCGATCGGAAGCGGATGAATTGCCGCTTCAGCACCCCCGGCGACTACCACATCGGCTTCGCCTCGTTGAATTCTATGGAAAGCGTTCGCAATTGCTTCGTTTCCGGAGGCGCAAGCGCTAACTGCGGTTCTTGCTCCACCCTTGGCGCCTAGCGCCATACCTATAGCGGCCGCTGGTCCGTTCGGCATAAGCATCGGAACAGTCATGGGTAGTACGCGTCTTGGACCGCGCTCTTGAAGAGTGCTCCAGGCGTCCAGTAGGGTCTGCACCCCTCCGATTCCGGTGGCAAAGTCAACCGCAAGTCGTTCCGGTTCTACTTCTGGTTGTCCAGCATCAGCCCAGGCTTCCCTGGCTGAAATCAACGCGAATTGGCTGGAAGGATCTAGTCTTTTTGCTTCCTGAGGGCTGAGGACTGAGCTGGCAGCGATCTTCGCTTGGCCGGCAAATGTAACCGGGAGCTCGTATTTAGCCACCCAGTCTTGCTCAAGCGTGGCTATGCCGCTTTTACCCTGTAAAAGCGCCTCCCAGCTAGACATGGCGTCACCGGCAAGGGGAGTGGTTGCCCCAATGCCTGTAACAACTACGCGGCGCACTTTAGTCTTGATTCGCCGTTATGTAGGTCACTGCGTCGCCCACAGTTATCAGGTTCTTTACTTCTTCGTCTGGGATTTTTACGCTGAACTTGTCTTCGGCGTTGACCACGATGGTCATCATCGATATGGAATCGATGTCTAAGTCGTCGGTGAATGACTTCTCCATTTGAACAGCGTCGGCTGCGATGCCGGTTTCGTCGTTGACCAGCTCAGCTAGTCCGGCTAGTACTTCTTGCTGTGAATGTGCCATGGGGTTTCTCCTAAATGTTTCGTTAGTAACTGGATTATCTTATGGGAGTTCTACAACTTGGGCAGCGAAGGTGAGTCCCGCGCCGAAACCAATTTGAAGTGCAAATGCTCCGCTTGTTACCTTTTTTTCCTCGAGAATGCGGTGCATTGCCAGCGGAACGGAGGCAGCCGAGGTATTTCCGGTTTCCACGATGTCCTTGGCTATCACCACGGTATCTGGAAGCTTCATCTGCCTTGCAAACTCATCTATAATTCGCAAGTTTGCTTGGTGCATGACAAGAGCGCTTAGATCGCTTGCTTCGATGCCTGCAGCATCAAGGGCCTGTTTTGCAACCTTGGACATCTCCCAAACGGCCCAGCGAAATACGGTCTGGCCTTCCTGCGTGAGGGTTGGCCATGGAGTTTTGCCGTCTCTGAAGTCCAGAATTGATCCGGTCATGCCGACCTTGTCCCAGCTCGAACCGTCAGCACCCCAAATCGTCTTTGAAATTCCAGGGTGATCGCTCGCGCCAACTATTGCGGCGCCAGCACCGTCTCCAAGAAGGAAGCTTATGGTTCTGTCAGTTGGGGAGATAAAGTCTGAAAGCTTCTCTGCTCCAACAACCAGAACGTATTTGCACAATCCGGAACGAACCAGAGCATCAGCCTGGGCTATGCCGTAGCAGTAACCTGCGCAGGCTGCGGATATGTCATAGGCCGCTGCGCCTTGAGCCCCAACTAGCTCAGATAATAACGAGGCGCCAGACGGAGTTTGATATGGAAATGAAATGGTGGCCAAGATGACCGCACCGATTTCGCTTGGGTCAACGCCGGATTTAGCTATAGCTTCTTTTGAAGCCTCCACAGCCAAGTCCATCATGGACTGATCTTCGGAAGCCCTGTTCCTTGTTGCCACTCCGGTCCGCTGTCTAATCCACTCGTCCGAAGAATCAATCGGGCCGGCTATGTCATCGTTGGACACAACCTGATTTCCTCTTGCAGCGCCCAGAGCATAAATGCGGGTGTGGGCCACCGGAATGGATTCTTGGAGCTGTTTCATTTAGTAACCTTCTCGAAATCAGTTGGCACCTTCAAGGCTATCGGGTTCGCATTGGGGACCGCTCTTTTTACAAGTCCCGTGAGTGCTCCGGCAGGAGGTAACTCGACAAAATCGAGCTGCTCTTCTGGGAGGTTGGCCATGCACAAGTCCCACCGAACCGGAGCTGTTACCTGGCTGACTAGCGAGTCAATAAAGATTTGTCCACTGTCACAGAGTTGACCATCGACGTTGCTCCAAAGCTTCATTATCGGATCTGTTACAGCTATTTGCGCAACTGCCTCGGCCAACTCCAGGCGAGCGGAATCCATGTAGCTGGTGTGGAATGCACCTGCCACTTTGAGCACAATGACGCGAGTTTTGGCTGGTGGCGAAGCAATTAGGGCAGCTATTTTGCTCTGGTCTCCTGCAGCGACCAGCTGGCCGGCACCGTTGTGGTTCGCTATCTCAAGGCCTAGTGCTCCAACCGCAAGCATTACTTCAGTAGGGTCTCCGCCAAGGATTGCGGCCATGCTTGTTGGATGCTCGGCAGCGGCCTTAGCCATCGCGCGCGCGCGGATTGCCACAAGCCTTATGGCCTCCTCGTCCGAAATAACTCCGGCTATTGCCGCAGCTGCAAATTCGCCGACCGAGTGACCGAGGACTCCAGCGACGGGGGAGTCTCGAAACAATGTCCTGTAGGTCGCAATTGAGGACGCCACGATCAGTGGCTGGGCTATAGCCGTGTCCTTGATCTTGGCGTCATCCGCTGTCGTGCCAAGGCCGACAAGGTCAAGGTCGCTTGCCAAGGATAATTTCTCCATCACGGCCCGGAAGCCCTCGACCTCGGAGAGCCAGGTGTCAAGGAAACCAGCTGCCTGAGAACCTTGACCTGGACAGGCAATAATCTGCATCGTCATCTTCTAACTCCCGACTCGCTATCGTTTATCGCCCCGAGAGCGAGCGCTATTTGCAGCATGAAAGCGGATCTCGGGTCAGTTGGGTTATCAATAATAATTTCCTGGATTCGTTTTAGTCGATATCTGACCGTGTTTGCGTGGACGAACAATTGCTTGGAGGTGGCCTCCAAGGACCTGCCGCAATCGAGATAGGCCCGAAGGGTTGAAAGGAGGTCAGATTGTGAGTCCGCAAGAGGTGTGTAGTACTTATCCAGCATTGCTTGCTTAGCAAGCGGATCTCCTGCTAGCGCTCTTTCCGGCAGGAGTTTATCGGCGTGGGTTGGGCGAGTAGGTGAGTCGACAGTAGCGGCAACTGCGAGAGCTGAAAGAGCGGCCTTAGCTGATTTTGACGCGTCAGAGACACTCAACACTGTCGGGCCAAGGACCAGTGGCCCGGACCCAAAGTATTGCTCTAACGCGCTGGCTGTTTCGTATATTTTAGCTTCTGCATCATCGGTCGGTTTCATGAGTCCAACTACAACAACTTGCCTTCTACCTTGAATTCCAACCAGCACGTCGGCGGAGAGTTTCCTGGCCGTTTTGCGAACACCATCGGGATCCTCGCTCGATGGGGTGGAGCCGAGCAAAACAGCCACGGCCCCATCCGCCTGCCACCCAAGAGCGGCGACGCGTGAGCTAATCTCCTGGGATGTTTCACCGCTGATAATCGAATCGACGACTAATGCTTCTAGCCTGGCATCCCAGAGACCTCGGGCCTCCGCGGCTCGAGCGTAAACATCAGCCGCACTAAAGGCCAAATCTCTTGAGTATTTGAGAACCGCGGTGTG
>TARA_B110000114_G_scaffold179944_1_pt1 | contig 16886 bp, 13 predicted proteins | sample TARA_B110000114 | Tara Oceans TARA_B110000114 (sample SAMEA4397311) | marine metagenome | biome: Polar Biome; feature: [SRF] surface water layer (ENVO:00010504); material: water (ENVO:00002006), including particulate matter (ENVO:01000060) such as... | depth 5 m
AGGAAAACATTTTTCTGATCAGTCGCGATCCCTTCTCAACGCGCGTAGAGGTGGTCGTCGTCGCAAGAGTCGTAAAAAGACAAAAAAGAAGAGAAAATCTAAAAAGGGTGGAAAGAGAAAGACAGAAAAGAAGAAAAGAAGATCAAGAAGGAAGAGATAAAAATTGAATAATAATATTAACCATATATTATTATTATTAAATACCATGGAATATTCAACAGAACTAATGTGCTTTAGTTTTTCGTGTTCTCAGATAGGACAAGACAAAACAAAACTATTAAACTATAGTAATAAAATTCTTTTGCCTCACCGTATTCTTTACAATATTGATTTAATTTTTGCATTTTAGAAAACTTATTTAATTTGTTCCATGGTTTTGTTATATTAAGTAGTTTTTCTTTTTCTAAAAATTGTTCTATATTTTCAGTATTTGGTGTAGTTTCATATATTTTTATACTATTTTGAAAATGGGACCATTCATACAATATGTTCAATATCATTAATAAACGTCTTGATGACATTGAAACGAAATTATCTTCAAATACGACAACCACAAAAAGGGATTTTCAGCGCCCGACACCGTTTCAGCCAGAACTTGGTCTCTAATATAATTAATATTTAACCGGAGCACATCTCGCATTCTTCCACCTTATCGGGGTCGATCGTGAACTGCTGCGGTTGGTGACGGGGCTTCCTCCGCAAATAGTAAATGCCGGTCTTCAGACCTTTTTTCCACGAGTGGAAGTGCATCGAGGTGAGGATTTTGTAGTCGGGCTCCTCTACCCAGAGGTTCAGGCTCTGCGATTGGCAGATGAATGCGCCTCGGTCTGCCGACATGTCAATCATGTGGCGCATCGGAATCTCCCAGACAATCTTGTATTTTTCTTTGATGTGGTCGGGGATCCCGTCGATTTGCTGAATGCTGCCCTTGTTGATGATGATGTTGTCTTTGAGCGACTCGCTCCAAAGTCCCAACTCGACCAACTCCTTCATCAGGTGCTTGTTCGCGACCACGTAGTCGCCCGCCATTGTGCGGCGGCTGTAAATGTTGCTCGTGAAAGGTTCGAAGCACTCGTTGTTGCCCAAGATTTGCGACGTAGACGCGGTCGGCATCGGCGCCAGAAGAAGCGAGTTGCGCAAGCCGTGGTTTTTGATGCTCTCCTTCAACGCGGACCAATCGTATCTGGTGGACGGCGCCACATTCCACATATCGAATTGTAGGATTCCCTTGGACGCGGGCGACCCGACGAAGGATGAATATGCGCCCATGAGACCATCGCCCTGGATTTCGAGTTCGGCGCGAATGGGCAGCACACGCCGCAACGTTTCATTGTCATCAGCCATGACGTCGTGGGTATATGAGCGCGAAATATTGCTGGTATCCGTGAACACGTCCACATTAGTATCCTTGTATTTTTTCAAACGCAGCATGTCCGCAGAACGGTCAATCGAGATTTGGTTCGAGCATTCGAGCGCCGCGTGGTAGATTGTCTCGAAAATCTGCTTGTTTACCAAGACCGCACCATCACTGTGATACGGAATGTCCATCATCGCGAAGGCGTCGGCCAGCCCCTGCACTCCGATACCAATCGGACGATGGAGGAAGTTGCTCCGGCGCGTCTTATCTGTCGGATAGAAATTTACATCGATAATCTTATTGAGATTAACAGTTACCACCTTAGTCACCTCGTGAAGCTTCTCGTAATCGAACGTCTTGTCCTCTTTCACAAACATGCTGAGTCCAATGCTGGCCAAGTTGCAAACCGCCGTTTCGTCCTTGTTACTGTACTCAATAATCTCCGTGCAAAGATTGGACGACTTGATGACGCCGAGATTCTTCTGGTTGCTCTTCTCATTCGCAGCGTCTTTGTAAAGGAGGTAAGGTGTACCCGTCTCCATTTGTGAGTCCAGAATGCTGAACCAAAGCGTGCGTGCCTTGATAGTCTTGGTCGCCTTCCCCGAAGTCTCATATTTTTCATACAACACCTTGAAATCATCGCCATAGCAATCAGACAGTCCAGGACACTTGTCCGGACAAAAGAGACACCAGTCCTGGTCGTTCTCAACCTTCTCCATAAACAGCGATGGAATCCACAGCGCATAAAAGAGGTCGCGGGCACGCATCTCCTCGTCCCCGTGATTCTTCTTGAGCTCAAGGAACTCTTCGATGTCGCTATGCCACGGCTCCACGTAAATCGCAAATGAACCGTTGCGTTTTCCGCCGCCCTGGTCCACATACCGCGCGGTCTTGTTGAAGACTTGCAGCATCGGGACAATCCCATTGGAGGTTCCGTTTGTCCCCCTGATGTGGCTTCCCGTGCCGCGAACATTGTGAATGTGCAGTCCAATACCACCAGCCCACTTCGAAATTTTGGCGCACTCTTTGAGCGTGTTGTAAATACCGTCAATGCTGTCGTCCTCCATCGATAGCAAGTAGCAAGAACTCAACTGTGGTCGCGGCGTACCCGCATTGAAAAGAGTCGGTGTGGCATGCGTAAAATATTTGCACGACATCAGGTCGTATGTCTCCTTCACCGCGGACATATCATCGCCGTGGATGCCAATCGATACACGCATCCACATATGCTGTGGACGCTCGACGATTTTCTTGTCCACGCGCATCAAATATGCGCGCTCAAGCGTCTTAAATCCAAAATAATCGATATCATAATCGCGTTCATAATCAATCATTGCGTTAATAGTATCGCCGTGCTTTCCTACTACGGACCAGAGATCTTCGTGGATAAGAGGGACATTGACACCGTGGATATCAGAGAACTCGTAAAGTTTGCGCATTGTCTCGGTGAAAGAAGAAATAGTATTTTTGTGATTATTAGAAACAATCACCCTGCTGGCTAGCGTGCCATAATCGGGATGTCTCGTGCACAGCGATGCGCATTGTTCAGCGGTGAGTTCGTCAATCACCGAAGTAGGAATCCCAGTGTAAAGTTGGTCGATTACCTCCATGACAAGTTTACTATAGTTCAATACAATTGGTGGTTTAGTCTCCGCGCCTAGATTCTTGACCCGCTTCAAAATTTTATCGAACGACACTTCCTCGTGATTGCCGTCACGTTTCAAGACGCTCATTTCGAGCGCACCTTCTGACGTTGAAGTGGTCATATCGGTGTGGTTCTCCATATACACTATATTATCATTGAGAGTTTAAATCGTTGTATAATATTGTTTTAAAAGTTTTTTCATTTCAAGGCAAAAAATTACAACTTATAAGATAAAGATGAATTTCGTAACCATCGTTATCTATTATCTAGTCGTTTTCACTATCATACCAACCCTTAATTTGATTCATCAATATTTTAGCGTTCTCGCGGACTAGCCATTCAAGATGGTCCTCGGCGTTTGCGGCATTGATCATGAACTTCGCCCGGTTCGTTCGTAGGTGATTGGTGAAATAACCGGTTGCGCGAGTTTGCATAGCCCACGTCTCCGCAATCGCTTCAATCCCTTCAATAGGAAGCTTGTTGCGCACTTTTACCTTTGAGGCGAACTCGTCGCGACAGAAGGGGCACGTGTTATTCACCCTCGAATGTTGTGCGAAACACTCCGGACACATCTCGTGACCACATCGGAGGGTGACATTACCATCCATCACATCGGTACAGATAAGGCATGTATTATCTCGCAGCGTCTCCTCCGCCGCACCAGACGCACGAACTTGTCTCTGGAGTTGCTTAATCTTTTTTGAACTTATCTTAACCGCATATTCGTTTTCTTCTAGTTGTTCCACTAGTTCATCGATTGTGCTCTCGTACGCTCGGCGAACGGCCGCCTTGTGCTCGCGTCTCCGCCCGTCCGGGTGGGCAATGTGTGCATCGCGTAGTTTACGGTTCAAGATTTGTGCCATTATTGTAGTTTTTGTGTGATAATACCATGGAATGTATTATGCTTTCAATTTTTTGAACTCACACTTACTTACTTATAAGTTCGGTCACGATAGTAATCTCCTCGGAAATCATCCCATTATCAAGTGGTTGAGATTGAGGGCATACGTTTTCTTGCGGCTGCAATTTCGCAATATCAATCAAACACTTTGGTGGAAGAGATGCACCTGACGATGGTTTAATCCGTCGTTTCGGTGCACGATGTTCGCAACCATTATCCCGCTCATATTCGATAGTGCTCCACAACTTATTCAGAATCGGCAACGCATGTTCAAACCACATTTTATTTCGAAGCACCATCACACAACTAACTTGGTCCAATTGCCAATAATCGTTACGAACCCACGTGAGTTCCTTATGTTTCTCCAAGATGGAACCCTCCCATTTATCATACTCGTCTTCGGTCGCACCATAAGGCATATATTCATATAGAGGTTTTCCGTTGTTATTGAATAACATAACAATTCCTTTAGGTTTACCATCGTTGGTGTTGTGGAAGTCACCGTCCATGCGAAACGCTTTCTCATTTTCATATTCGATGAATCTAGTTTCCAAAAAGTCACACTCGTCCAGTTCACACACTTCCATCTGAAGTTGCATTTGTATCCAATATTCTAATTTGGGAATGCCTGTGATTTCGCGATTCACAATGTTCTTTACTTCTACCATTCTTCCATAAAGTGTTGATGTTTTGTCGGTATTGATGCCATCCGGTGAGGCAGCAATGTAAGGTATGATTCGATGAGGTATACAACCAAATTCCGAAACAGATGTTTTATATTTATTATTGTACCAATGAAGTGAAACATCTTCGTATTTTTGCCCCCAATGCATTGGACTTTCGGTGTTGACAACTTTATATTTTTCAACATCGATCGGTTGACACTTGTTGTATATTAGTTCGTTCTGTGAACTAGGGCTACCGAATGCTTTCCATATGCTGCTTGCGGTAAGATATTTGTGTCTAAAATGGTACCACTCGTTTGTCCGCTGGTCTGGTTGTGGAACATTCTCCAAGTAGTGTATTTTTGACTCCATCTTTGTAATATTGGGGGTGATGCGGACAAACGTAGGATCATAAGACCTTCTCGGAGATATATTTGTATGATATATTTTCACTGCCTCCATTACTGCGATGTCAATATAGTCATCAATATTAAAGTTAAATAATGGCTGAAGTTGGTGTATCAGCAACTCGGTCGTGTCATAATGCACAACATCTTCAAAAGAAGGATGCGCATACATCAATGGTTCCTCAGATATCATGTTGTGGATTAAGATTCCGGCCGTCTCGACAATTTCTATGTATTCCTCATCTGAAATCAGAGATGGTGCCTGTGTTTCATAAACAACACTCTTTATTTCATCGAGATTTTTCTGCATTTGCGATAGTTACACTTTCCATTCACTCTTTAATTCCTAACCATATCAATTTTCCCTACTTTCTTTTTTCCCTTTCCCTGTCCAAGAGATTTGAGTGTCGATGTCCGCTTCTCCAATCGCTTCAATGTATATTTACGTGTTGCGGTCGAAGAAAATATCAGAGAAGGAATATTCTTGATTTCCCCATTTACATTGTCGTATATCACGTCTTTCACACTTAACAACCTTTTTCTCTCCAAAGAAGCAATTAAATAATTGGAGAGGATATCATTGTCCTCCTTAGAAAACTCCTTTTCAGTCCCTATCTTATTCGCATAGTGAATGAGTTTACTAATCTTGGTTGTTTTATCCAGTTTACTCCATGTTTCTTTATTATTGCGCGTTGCCTCCTGCTCAAGGATTTTGTCGATGTCGCCTCGCACTTGTGAACATTGAACTGTATCGTGACCGCCTTCATTTGCGGCAATTTTGACATTGTCGCTGTTAGTATTGCCATATGTGTTCATATTATATGATAATATCACTTAAAGTTTAACCCATTTTATAATGTCTTTTACGCAGATTTGAAGAATTCCGCGATAAAACGAATGATTCAAAAAATGTATGTTTTATGTCCGAATATTGGAACCCTTTATTTCAAATCAAGAAAATTACCCTGTTTTTTTGGAATTTTAAAATTAGGTTTCAAACCTTGTAAAAAACGCTAAAATAAAAAACGGCAACACTACATTATTGGGGGGATTTTTCATATACCTATTTTTTGCTATGTAGGTCTACATAAATTTGTGATTACTTCCAGAGAATATTATTGGATGCTAATTTATGCTAATGAAAAGTTGCAAAAAAGTTGCGAAATTTTACGAGTGTATTTTTTGTGACTATCAAACGTCCCGTAAATCATCGTGGAACAAACACCTCTCAACCCATAAACATTCAATGCTAACCAATGCTAACAAAAGTTGCAAAAAAGTTGCAACTTATATCCACTTACATAATTGTAGTAGTTGTGGGAAGGATTATAAACACAAATCATCGTTGTGTAGGCATCGCAAAAGTTGCGCTTTGGCAAACGAATTGGTCTCCGCTGACAAAATCACAGAAATGCGCGCCAAGGCAATTCTATACGACAAGCAGAAAGAGGATATCGATGAACTCAAGACTCTTGTCCGGAAGGTTGTCGGCAACAGCACGCCCACAAACATTCACAATAATTTGAACATCAATATTATTCTTGATACACAATGTAATGATGCCATGAATATTTCCGATTTTGTAGACCATTTACATGTTTCGTTAGATGACCTGCTTTATACGGGGAATAACGGATACATTGAAGGTGTCAGCAACATTTTTATCAAAGGATTGAACGAACTGGAACCAAATAAACGACCCATCCATTGCTCCGATGAACGGGGGGACAATTTGTATATACGTGACGACAATAAGTGGGAAAATGACAGAGACGGCAAGATACTTGATACACAAATCGATGCCGTCTCCAAAAAACATATTGACATACTAAAAGCATGGGAAGACGCACACCCGAACTGGCAAAATAGTGAGAACGAGACGAGCACTTACATCTTGTTGGTTCAACAAATGATGGGTGGGATAAGTGAGCAAGAGAGAAATAAAAAGCACAAACTTATACAAAAGAACATTGGTAAACGTTTCAAAATACAAGATATTGCTAAATATAAATATTAAATAATTCCATAATTACAAGCGAATATACGGATATGGAATTATTTTATTTTTGATAAACTACATTTAACGGCGGCGGCGGTAGGTCACGCGGAACGCAGCGAACTTATTGCGCTTCGTGTTGCTCGATTTGCGGCAAAACTTGCGCTTCTTACCCTTGGTGTTACTGCAACCGCGGGTATTTTTGCATATCTTGGCGGACTTGCCACGGCAAGGCGACTTGCTGACACGCTTTCTGTAGATGCGCTTCGCGGAACGAGAAGGTTTAGACGACATTATATACTTATCGCAGATTATTATTTTGTGGATGCTAAAGTTATTTTGTGGATACTAAAGTTATTTTTGTGGTTTTTCAACAAACGCATTATTAATATCTACTAAATGCGATGCGGTAATATGTTAGGTTCTTTTAAATGTAGTTAAATTTCAACAATATTTCTTCGCTTTCTTTCCAAAACGTGTATTTGTCTTTGTGATGTTTGCATTATTTGTGTTTGAACGATTGCTTCGAATATATCCAATCCTTTCTTAAAATCTTTTTCACAATTCGCATATAATTCGGTAATATGCTTACGTGTCTCTGTCACGAGTGTTTCAAGCATCTTCATATCCAGTTTGGGATTCACCATTATCTCATTTTTCAATGTCTGGGGATGAATGCTAAATACAAACATTTTGTCAACCACTGAAACGAGTTGGTTACGTTTTTTCTCTGCGTTTGTTAACATTTCCTGAATATGAAAAGCATACTTTTTCATTAATCTCTCCTTAAGTTTTTTTGCGCTAGAATCAGAGGCAGACGTTTTTGTCTCATAGACTGCGTCTCCGCTTACGTTTGTGTGTGACGTTTCATAATCTATCGCGCATAAACGGTGTGAACGATAGTCGCGAAGAGGAATCTGACCAAATGTTTTTATATCGGGTGGGCAAGATTTGCCGGTAAATGTCTTATAGAACATCTTTACATCGCTCTCATAATTTTTCCGAGAACGATTAGTCATGCCAACAAACTTCCCTTGTTCAAAATTGTAATCATCAAAATACAACTCCTCCAGTTCCATAATTCCGGGTTCATCGTCCAGATAATCACCTTTCATTTTACAAAAACTGGGATACACATTCACTCGACCATCAGTAAGCAAGTTAGTTCGATTACGCTTAAGTGCATTAATGCGGTTATTACAAATATTGAGAGGACTACCACCATTGTTATCGTTTGTAATTCCATTCGGTCTGATGGTCGTAACAATTGCGCCATAAATATGTGCGATCTTTATGTAGAATTTAGCAATACCATTACACATCCTCTTTTTTTGAGTCTTATTACGAACATCCATTTGAAATACTTTATTTCTTGGAACAAAAAAAACTTTATCTTTTTTTGTGTAGTTAACCACTTTTTTTCCCTGCAACTTTTGCGCTAGATATTCGACCTCAATATTGCTCAAATTGTTTTCCATTATTTTTGACGTCAAAACAACGAGATTATTACAATATTCTATTCGGTTCAAATTTATCATATCTTGGAAACTGCTATTTAATATATAATTCGCAGACACATAATTTAATATTTTCCCCAATGGTATGTTACCTTCACTTGATTGTGTGTTTCCCATATGATTTATAGATATATTTTTTATTATTTATTTTTTTTATATGATAAACAATAAAATTGAATCGAATATATATATTCTTACACAAATTAATGATGGTTGATAATGGAATGAAAACTAAGAAAATCAGGCGAAACCGAATCGATAAAAAGGCAATGTGGAATAGTTTCCACGAAATATGCCCAAATGATAATGAACCCGTGGTTGAATGCGTATACAGATGTTCGGGTCAACGTGAAGTGTGTGATTGTTGTGAGACTCACCTCATTATTGGAGAAGAGGGATTCCTAACTTGTACAAACGCAAAATGTGGTATTGTCTACAAAGATGTACTCGACCACTCCGCAGAGTGGCGGTTTTATGGAGCGGAAGATAGTCATGCGAGCGACCCAACGCGTGCAGGACCACCAATTAACCCCCTTCTAAAAGAATCGTCGTTCGGTTGTAAGGTGATATGTGCCAACAACTCCTCATATGAAATGAGAAAAATCCGACGATACTCGGAATGGCAATCAATGCCATATAAGGAAAAATCCCAATACGACGAGTTCCAACGGATTACGATTCTCGCAGGGCAAGCAGGAATTCCTAAAATGATAATTGATGCCGCGATGCGATACCACAAGAAGATATCTGAGGCCAAGACATTTCGCGGTCTCAATCGCGACGGCATCATCGCAGCGTCCATCTATGTGGCCGCGCGCCTGAATAACTATCCGCGAACGGCAAAAGAGATTGCTACTATCTTCAATCTTGACAATACAAGTGCGACAAAAGGGTGCAAAAACGCAATCTCCATCATTAACGAGTTGGAACATAAAATGGACAATGGAGATAAAACGACGCTTTGTAAGACAACGCCAAATTCGTTCATTGAGCGCTATTGTAGTCGTCTCAATATCAATCAAGAACTGACACGACTATGCAGTTTCGTGGCAATGCGCATTCAATCCAATAATTTGATTCCGGAGAATACGCCCCATTCAATCGCGGCAGGAATTATTTACTTCGTTGCCCAGGAGTGTAATTTAAATGTTACCAAGAAACAGGTCAATGATGTTAGTGAAATAAGCGAGGTCACTATTAACAAGTGTTATAAGAAACTCGATAATATGAAGGACCAACTTATCCCCCGAATTATCTTGAAAAAGTATGGTTAGAAACACATTGTCATCGAACCGTTCCTTCGGAAGCAGACACCCTTATTTTCTTTTGATTTAAGGAAATAGGGTGCGGTAGAGTTACCATTGTAACGTCCCGCATTTTGAGCTGCATGTCCATACGCAGATAAACTGTCTGCGTTACGCGTAATCGTATCTACCTTTAATCGGAGCAAACGCGACCCGCTCGAAACGGCGCCTTGAGTTGCGAATTTTTTGTTGCTTGGCTTGTAGATCACTTGCTTATTTTCACACCCACTCAAATCGTAGCAATTTGTTGATTTGAATTCCACGGTTGAACCAACCACTTTCTCGCCAATCTTGCTCTTTTGGTCGAAAGTCTGGCAACGCGCCCGCAAATACGCGCGACTGTCGGTGTAGTATTTCTTGTCGATTTTTGTGGATGCTGATTTCTTGGGACGACAAGTAACGCAATCAGATTTGTTCGCAACATTTGTTTTGAGAACTGTTTTAGCACCATTACAATCGGTAGTTCCTAAACTCACGGCACCTCCTGGACGATCCATCGGCATTCCAACCGCCGAGTTGCCACTTCCGCTGCCGGTCTCAGGCAACAGTTGCCTTCTGTAATGGTTGATGGGTCTTGCTTTGAACGCGGGACCGGTAGCAGCGGGGTTGGGTTTGGACCAGACGGGGACCGCGGCATTTTTGGCGGTATCCTTCCATGAAACGTATTTTTGACCATTGTTGGACATTGTTAGCGCAGACATATATATATATTTGCCGAAGAAAATAAAGGTTTGCTATTATATAATGGTCTTTGACAATATTATAATTGGCAATAGTCTGTTTGTTAATGTTGTGTTGTGTTTCTTTTCTCTCTTGATTATTGTTTCCATACTTAATTATGTGAATCCCGTAATGAAAGAAGGGGCGACCGGATCTTGCGACCTCGACAATGATCCGACATATCTGGCCAAGGTAAACGCAGCAAACATCAAGGCCATGAAGGATGACATTGGCGAAGTGAAGAAGTTGAAAGAAGACATCGATATTCTCACAGAACTCGTTGGAAATAACTCAACCAGTATTAAGAAAATGGGAGAAGCGCTCCAAGAGAAGAGTTCTGAGTTGACCGGTGGTCTCGACCCAGAATCTGGTGACGAGTTACCCAGCGTAACCGGAATGGAATAAAGAAGGCGTCTCGTTTTATTTATATTACTAGTATATATACTAAAATGTCCGATATATTTTCGAGAGCAATGGATGATGTTGACCAATTACAAGATGACCTTCTCGGTCCAGACTATAACTATACGAAACAAATAAAGTCTCCTGGGGAATTGGGCATGAGTTCGCAAGGAACTACCACCGCGATTTCGAACAACATTAGTGGTCTGATTGGCTACACACAGGTTCTGGTGACCGGTAGCGGAAATGCTTCAAAAACAGGCGGTCCTTTAGGTAACAAGTTTTTTTTAGAGACGGGTGCTAAATGTAAGGATAAGGCAACGGGTGAAAAGGTTACACGTTCCATTTATGTGAGCAATGTTCCGGACGGTTCGATTCCGTTCATCACGCAGGGACTTGGTGGCGCAAAGTTTTCCGCATTTCGCGGACTTGTCCCGGGAACAATGAGTAACCTAAACAAATTAAACCCATTACAAATCGTCCAAGCATTTATGGCTGGAACAAATCCACAGTGTCGCGCAGTCACTATGCCAACAATTGACACAAACAATCGTCTTGGTAAAGAGACGAGATACGTTACGGATGTAGATATCAAAGGTCTAGACCCTTGTTTGTTTTCTTCACGACGCAATCCTGTAACTGGAAATACGTGTAAAGAAGCGTTTGAAACATTAGACAATTCGGATATGCCCGACGATACATTGATCCAACTTTATTACAGTGCTCTTGGTCTAGCAGGGTTGTATGTGCTATTCAAATTATACGAGAAAAAACTCTAGTTCGTCATTATGTATTTATTTTGTAGTGTATAAGCAGTGACCATCGCACACAAAACACAAATGATTAAAAAGGTAATATATTTATTGGGTTTATTATGGTGGAAACCAAATGTAAACTTCACCCGCTACCACTACCATTACAGTATGGTTCGTGTAAATGGGAAAAAAGGATGTGTGCAAGCGAATGTTTCGCGTGAAGTTGGTTCTCGTTTTGGTGCGAGCATCGGCAAATGTAGCGACGTTTTTTGCGAACACCACCAAGGCAATATAATAATCCCGTTTTGCTGCCACGCAACCGGATTTTCGTGCCAATCTGCGGATGCTTACGATAATTTAAACGATTAACAAAAATATAAAATACGAGACTTAATTGTATCTCATATTTTATCACAGTGGCTGTATTTCCACAATATTATATTCTAATTCTTGGTTTGCCGGTAAAGCTCTAAAGCGCACATCGCACCAACCACCTGCGAAAGAATGTACGGCATCACATCGTTCATTGGTTTCTTGCCAGCCAACGCCATCGCAATCGTCACAGCAGGGTTGAAGTGTCCACCCGAGATTTTTGAGCCAACAATAATCGCAATCGCAAGGGCCGCGCCAATCGCAACCGCATTTTTCGTGACGAGGATCACATACACAAGAAATAGGGTGCCAAGTAATTCAACAATATATTTGTTCATTATAATATATTGCTTAGATTATAATTTTTTGTTGCCCTATTGCGAATCGCGATGCATTTTCTTGTTCTTCTCGATGAGACGCTTCATGCGAGTGTAGTCGGAACTGTCACGAACATTTGTCGAAGGGGAAACCTTTTTATCAGTTGTCAACGCTTTACGAATTACCTTTCTGTCTGACGCACGTCCACCGCTTGTATCAACCAACGTCATTATGTATAAGGAAAAGAAAAAAAAACATCTAACACACATTTATTCACAACACACATTTTAGTATTGGTTCGAATACTGCTAAATCCGAACTACGTGATAATTCGTGGCGCAACATTCATTGTAATCAATTCCTGGAACATCAGTTTACACGCATAAGGAAGTTCAACATAGTCGAAATCCACACGATTGTCGCATGTTCTACAATGATGAAGGTGTTTCTGATCATTGTAAGCGGCAATCATACCACATCGTTTACAAACGTGGACCCTAAACGCGTCGGATACGTCGTAAAGTCGCTCCTTATTGAATCTGGACGCCCCGTGTGAGCACATACAATCGCGTTCCATCTCACCATAACGAAGACCACCATCCCTCGAGCGACCTTCTGCCGGTTGCCTCGTAAGATTCACCATAGGTCCGTTGCTGCGGCTGTGATGTTTATCCGAGACCATATGCTTTAGTCGCTGGTAAAACACCGGTCCAATAAACACAGACGTTTCTAGTTGTTCTCCCGTCATACCGTTGTAAAGGATCTCGTTCCCCTTTGATTCGAAACCAACATTTTGAAGGTCTCTACAAATGTCCTTAATATCCAATTTACCAAAACTAGTGCCGTCTCCAAATAGCCCCAACTCAAGAAGAACCTTACCAAGCAATGTCTCTTTCAGTTGGGCAATCGTCATCCGCGATGGAATTGCGTGAGGGTTGATGATAATGTCCGGTTTCACTCCGTTTTCCATAAATGGCATATCATCCTCCGGAATGATGTTGCCAATTGTCCCCTTTTGTCCGTGGCGACTGCTAAATTTATCACCAATAACCGGTTTGCGCACAGTTCGAATACGCACTTTGCAAAAGTTGTATCCGTCGCCATTCCGCTCCAGATAATTCTTGTCGATGTAGGACTCCTCGTTTGTCCGAAATAGTCGACTTTGGTCTTCATATTTCATAACCTTTGTATGGTCGTTACGTGCATCTTTGATTGGTAGCATCTTCGCGATGATGATGTCGCGGTTCTCAACCCGCATATTTTCGGGAATCACGCCGCGACCATCTACCTTGTCGTAATTTCCATACTTGATGCCCTTCGTCTTGGACGGGTCGGGTTTGCATCTAACTTCTTCATCGCCGTGAATTTTCCGGTCCTCGTCCTTTTCGGTATGGTAAATCGTGGCTTGGAACATCCCACGGTCAATCGAACCTTGGTTGAAGAGGATGGAGTCTTCCTGATTGTATCCCGTATATGTCATTATTGCGACAATCACTTGGCTACCCGACGGCACCTTGTTAAGATGCATCATGTTCATAATTCGGGTTTCCACAAGCGGACGCATTGGATACGTCAATACATACGCGGTCTTGTCCATCCGAGTATCGTAGTTGGTAACATACATCCCCATTGCCTGTTTCCCCATCGCACACTGATATGTGTTTCTGGGCGACTGATTGTGTTCCGGAAATGGAATACACGAACCAAGAATCCCGAATATGGTGCTAGGATGGATCTCGCAGTGCGTGTAGTTGTAGATGTAGTTCCCTTTAGACGTGACCAAATCTCCTGGTTCCATCGAAATCATGCTGTGGTTTTGTTCTGCGGCATCAATATATTCGATGACAGCATCGTCGCATTTCAAGTCGGTTAGCAGGTCGTTCCACGTAAGTTCGCCTGAACCAATTTTTTTGATATGTTCATTGTCAAGAAACAACTTATTGCCATTTCTCACGCGAAGCAATGGTCGAGTGAGTCGACCTGCGTCGTTGTTGACATGGATCTCTTTGGTATGTGTTTTGAAAATAATAGACGTGTATATGTTGATGATTGCCTTATGTTTTTTCGTCTTCAATCCACGATACAAATCCATTGGCGATTTCGCGTTTCCAATCCAGGCACCATTAATGAATACTTTCACACCGTTCATCAATCGCCCGCTCGCCATCGTCGAGTGCGGGTCTACGTGCGGTTCGATGAACTCGTAAAGCGCCGTGCTATTACACGGTATTGTTACGTGTGCCATGTAGCTGAGATTCTTAACGACGCCTACCGAAGCGCCCTCTGGAGTTTCCGCGGGACATATGAATCCCCACGAACTATTATGTAGTTTACGTGGCGGAATCAACTTGCCGCTTTTATCAATCGGGGTATTCACCCGCCGCAAATGACTCAAACTCGATATGTAAGTGAGGCGGTTCAATACCTGCGCCACACCGACCTTATTGCTGCTCGTCTGTTTGATACCAAAATCGCCCGTCGCAAGTGCCCGTTTCAAACCGTTCTCAATCGTGGTCGACTTGACAACCTTGTAAATATTCGTGAGATTGACAATTGATTTGTAGTCCTCGGTCGCGCGCCATGAACCATTGTTTATCTCACGAACAATCTGCTTCGACATATCCTTCACCAGTTTGTTGAAATAGTTTCGGAATAAGTTATTCAGCAATGTCCCAGTTAGATCAACACGCTTGTTCAGATAAGAGTCGCGGTCGTCTTGCGGACACCACCCGAAACTACATCGCAATAGACGATTTGTCATGTAACCAAGGAAGAACTGTTTTTGTATCAGGGTCTTGCAGTGCGGAAACAGGTCGTCGGTCAATACACCAACAGTGAACTCTCGCTTTTTACGCGCACCGGTTTCCTTATCCATATTCATCGGCGTATACATGACGTGCCCGGTAATGTAATCGATTGCGGAATCTTTCGTCAAGTATTCGCACGACTCTTCGATGGCACCACGCAGCGCAAGCATTATGGTGGTAGTTTCGCACCCCTCATCTTTCGTGTCCAACACAATATGCCGGCAAATATCTTGATCGCTTATGATACCAATTGCTCTGAACACGATGAAGAGTGGAATTGGTGTCTTGATTCGTGGAATCTGTACCGAAATCGCATTACCGAAACCATTGTTCTTGCTGGAGATAAACATGCTTATCTGCTTCGGAGATATACACTTGTAATCGGGAACAGATTTTATCTCCGCCATCCAACTCCACTTGGTGTTGTTTTTGGCGACATTGAAACACTGGACACGGTTCTCTGCGGCACGCTCTTGTCCAAGACACGTCTTTTCCGAACCATTGATAATGAAATATCCGCCTGGGTCCATATGACATTCGCCTGTGACGCTACACGGTACGTGCTTGTATTGCTCAAGCACACATACCGAAGAACGAAGCATAATCGGCAACTTCCCAATGTGAACACCTGGAATGGTGTTGTAGAACATTTGTTCGGACTCGCATTTATCTCCGGTGCGTACGATATACTTGATGTTCATATCCAACGTCATAACTGAAGAGTAAGTGAAATTCCGTAATCTTGCTTCCTGTGGAAACATCAGTTTGGTAGCACCATTATTTTCGTGTATCTGCGAACGATGGATTCCAAAATTATCAAACGTGATGAACATTTCCAACCGATACTTGTTGACCTCCGGAACAAAGTCATGCTCAGATTTTATGTGTAAAGGGTTGAACATGGCGATTGTCTTGGGGATTTGCACTTGTACGAAATCATTATATGACTCAATCTGGTGCCGAACAGCACGCTTTAAGTGTGTTCCCGAGAAATACGACTCAATCACCTTCCACGGAGCCTCCTTATAATCGAGATCTTTATTATCAACATTATTGTTGGGTTTCTCGTGTTGCGATGATGACTTCATCTTTGGTTTCCCAGACATAACAGTTGATTTTTATTTCAATTTATCTTTAAATCATAACAAAAATTATTTCAACGCGTTATGTCGTCTATATCGTGATTATAATTCTGCCTCATTTGTGGAGATTACTGTAATTTTTTCCCATATTGTAATTTATATGGACCAAAGGATAATCAAGTTGAACCCGGAATTCTTAAATACACAATCTAAAAGTGATAAAAAAAATAAAAAAACAAAATCAGCATCAAAAACAAAACCAAAAAGTTTAGGAGAGCATAAGCTCAGGAAAAAGTTAATGTCCAGAATACACGAATTTCAGTCAAGAGTCGAAGAGGAGTCTCAGTCTCAACTCAAAGAAAAGACAAAACAATCAATGAACGATGTGAAAGGCGAAATACAGGTATTCGATACGGCGTTCGATAACTCAATCGACTTCCTGAAAGAGTTAGCGGAACGGAAGAAACGACGGAATAAAAACACTATCAAAAACAAGCACGGATACAATAACCACGAATCAAATGACAAAATCCGCATAAATACCACGAATCTTATACCAAGACATAACGCGCAAGCACCGGCAGCACCAGTAGTAGCACCAGCACCAGCAGTAGCACCAGCACCAGCAGTAGCACCAG
>TARA_B110000114_G_scaffold152210_1_pt1 | contig 16684 bp, 15 predicted proteins | sample TARA_B110000114 | Tara Oceans TARA_B110000114 (sample SAMEA4397311) | marine metagenome | biome: Polar Biome; feature: [SRF] surface water layer (ENVO:00010504); material: water (ENVO:00002006), including particulate matter (ENVO:01000060) such as... | depth 5 m
AAAAATTATCATGAGTAGCTTCAGAAAGAACCAAAAAAAAAGGTTCTACTGATAATCAGAAGAACCATAGGTATTATATATAATACTGTATTGTTTGTTTCTAATTTATCTATCTCTGAATTTTCAGAGTTGGATTTAGCACCTTTTCATATTGTGAAAGGTTGCTAAAGCTTCATAGGGCCATTCCCTCAGCTTTTCTTGATAATTTATAGTAAGAACTTTTCTTGTTGCAATAATAATCTTTTTATTAACATGATAAACAAATACTTAATTATTTTTATTTTTAGATTTATTAAATCTAAATTTGATCTTAGCAATCTCAAGCATAACACAAAAAAAATACAAAATTTATATTTTTATTAGCTTTATTAAAAATAAAGTATAGATTTGCGATACAATGAAAAACAAAAAAATTATAGCTTCTATTACAAATATCTTGATTATTATTCAAGAATGATAAGGATGGCTATAAATTAAAAAATTTATGAAAGAGCCATCCAAATAGGATGGTTTTTTTTTATTAAAATTTTAAAAAAGTTAAACAATGAATAGTATAACATTAATTTCCAATAATGTAATTGAAAAAATAATAAGTAGAATTATTATTAGCATTATTATTTTACCTCCAAGGTGAGAATGGAATAGTATTGACAAATATATAACCCTTCTCAATAATTGAGAAGGGTTTTTTTTTGACTAAAAAATTAATAAATAAAAAATAAAATGTATTACAACAAAAAAACTATAATATTTTTAGATGGTAATTGGATAAATGCAAACAATGCATCAACAAATTTATATGGTCAATCATTACACTATGGCTTAGGAGTCTTTGAAGGAATAAGATCATATAAAACAAATAATGGAGTAAAAATTTTTAAAGCGGAAGAACATTTTGATAGGTTACACTATTCAGCTAAAAAAATGTATATAAAATTAGATTATACAGTCAAGAATCTAATTGACTTTACTTATGAATTATTAGAAATTAATAAAATTAAAGATGCGTATATAAGACCATTAGTATATCTGGGTGCTGACATGTCTTTAAAGACTTCTAAAGAAGTTCATTTAATGATCTGCGCATGGGAACAATTTAAATATTTAGGTGAAAGAAAGTTGAGATTAATGACTTCTTCATTTCAACGACCAAATCCTAGATCCTGTTTTGTTGAAGCAAAGGTTACCGGTCATTATACTAATTCAATTTTGGCAACAACAGAAGCTGTTAATAATGGATTTGATGAAGCATTACTTTTAGATTTAAATAATTATGTAGCAGAAGGTCCAGGAGCTAATTTCTTTTATGAAAAAAATGGAACTCTTTATACTCCTCCAAGCGGTAATATTTTATCAGGTATCACAAGAAAAACTATTTTTCAATTAGCTAAAGAAAACTCTATTAATGTAGAGGAAAGGCTCTTTTCTAAAGAAGATGTCTATAATGCTGATGGTGCTTTTTTTACTGGTACTGCGGCTGAAATTGCTCCAATAGAAAGTTTAGATAATCATAATTTTAATTTGCCTTGGAACAAAACTATTGGTTTCAAATTAGCAATAGCATATCAACAATTAGTTCATACAAAATAAAATATTTTTAAATAAAAAAATGGAATTAAATAAATACAGTAAACAGATAACCCAAGACGATTCTCAACCAGCAGCAAAGGCAATGTTACATGCTATAGGATTAACTAAGGAAGATTTCATAAAACCTTTTGTAGGAATTGCTAGTACTGGTTATGAAGGAAATCCTTGTAACATGCACTTAAACAAATTGGCACAAGAAGTTAAAAAAGGAACAAAAAATGCAAATTTAGTAGGCTTAATCTACAATACAATTGGAGTGAGTGATGGTATTTCAATGGGAACACCTGGAATGAGGTATTCATTACCTTCAAGAGATATAATTGCAGATTCTATAGAAACTGTAGTTGAAGGAATGTCTTATGACGCATTAGTAACTGTTGTTGGTTGTGATAAAAATATGCCTGGAGCATTAATGGCAATGATTAGAACGAATCGTCCAAGTGTTTTAGTTTATGGTGGAACTATTGCTTCTGGATGTCATAAAGGAAAAAAACTAGATGTAGTTTCTGCCTTTGAAGCTTGGGGACAAAAAGTCTCAGGAAAGATGAAAGATAAAGAATATCAAAATATTATTGAAAAAGCATGCCCAGGCGCTGGTGCTTGCGGAGGAATGTATACAGCAAATACTATGGCATCAGCAATAGAAGCTTTAGGAATGTCATTGCCTTATAATTCTTCAAACCCGGCATTAGGAAAAGAAAAAACAAAAGAATGTATCAAAGCAGGTGAAACTGTTAAATTACTACTTGAAAGAGACATAAAACCTAAAGATATTGTAACAAAAAAATCACTAGAAAACGCCATAAGATTAGTAATAATATTGGGAGGCTCAACAAATGCTGTTTTACACTTCTTAGCTATTGCAAGAACAGCAGAAGTAGAATTTACTTTAGATGATTTTCAAAGAATTTCTGACAATACTCCATTTATAGCAGATTTAAAACCAAGCGGTAAATTTTTGATGGAAGATATTCACAAAATTGGTGGAATTCCTGCAGTTTTAAAATATTTATTAAAAAATAGATTACTGCACGGAGATTGTTTAACTATTACAGGTAAAACTTTAGCAGAGAACCTTGAAAATATTCCAGAATTATCAGCAGGTCAAGATATTATCAAAACATTAGAAAACCCGATAAAAGAAAATGGACATTTAAGGATACTAAAAGGGAATTTATCGCCAAATGGATCTGTTGCAAAAATTACAGGAAAAGAAGGATTGAAATTTACTGGTACGGCAAAAGTTTTTGATTCTGAATATGATGCTAATGACGGTATTAGAGATGGAAAAGTAGTAAAAGGAGATGTCGTAGTGATTAGATATGAAGGTCCACAAGGAGGACCAGGAATGCCTGAAATGTTAAAACCTACATCTGCAATTATTGGAGCTGGTTTAGGTAATGATGTTGCATTAATTACAGATGGAAGATTTTCAGGAGGAACACACGGCTTTGTAGTTGGACACATTTCTCCAGAAGCGCAAGTTGGTGGCCCAATTTCTATTGTAGAAAACGGAGATATAATAACTATTGATGCTATTAAAAATACTATTGATTTTAGTATTTCTAATGAAGAATTAGTAAAACGAAAGGCCAATTGGAAAAAACCCGATTTAAAACACATTAAAGGAGTCTTATATAAATATGCAAAAACTGTTTCCTGTGCTTCAAAAGGTTGTGTAACAGATGAATTTTAAAAAAATATAGATAAATGCAAAAAATGAAAATGAAAAAAAAGCATGAATTAATTTCTGGAGCACAAGCAGTGGTTCGCTCACTAATAGCTGAAGGAATAAACTTAATATTTGGATATCCAGGTGGTGCAATTATGCCTGTTTACGATGCTCTTTATGATGTGGAAAATAAATTGACACATATTTTAACAAGACATGAACAAGGAGCAACTCACGCAGCTCAAGGTTATGCAAGAGCAACAGGTAAAGTTGGTGTTTGTTTAGCGACTTCAGGACCAGGAGCAACGAATTTAATAACAGGAATAGCTGATGCACAAATAGACTCTACCCCAATGGTATGTATTACTGGACAAGTTGCAAGTAGTTTATTAGGAACAGATGCATTTCAGGAAACGGATATTATTAGCGTTTCAATGCCTATTTGCAAATGGAATTTCCAAGTAACTCGAGCAGAAGAGATTCCATTTGCTTTGGCTAAAGCTTTTTATATAGCAAGAACTGGTAGACCAGGTCCTGTTTTAATTGATATTACCAAAGATGCTCAATTTGAAAAATTAGAATTTAACTACAAAGCCTACAAAGGTATGAGAAGTTATTTACCAACTCCAAAATTAAATTTAAAGGAAATAGCTGAAGCTGCAAAATTAATTAATTCATCAAAAAAACCTCTTGTGTTATTTGGGCAAGGAATTATATTAGCAGAAGCAGAAAAAGAATTTAAAATCTTTATAGAAAAAGCAGGATTACCTTCTGCTTGGACCATTATGGGATTATCTGCCTTAGATTCTGATCATAATCTAAATGTAGGAATGTTAGGAATGCACGGAAATTACGCACCTAATAAATTAACAAATGAATGCGATATATTGATAGCTGTAGGAATGCGTTTTGACGACCGTGTAACTGGTGATTTAAATCGTTATGCTAAACAAGCAAAAGTTATTCATTTAGAAATAGATCCTTCAGAAATTGATAAAAATGTAAAAGCAGATGTTGCAGTATTGGGAAATGCTAAAGAAAGTCTAAAAGCATTAACAGAAATGATTAATAAACACGATCATAAAGACTGGCTATCAAAATTTAAAGAATTAGAAAAAGAAGAATTTAATACAGTAATTAAAGAAGAACTAAATCCAAAATCAGAAATAATGTCAATGTCTGAAGTAATAGACAAAATAAATATTTATTCTGACAAAAAAAACATCATTGTTACTGATGTTGGACAACACCAAATGGTAGCATGCAGATATGCAAAATTTAAACAAACAAGATCATTGATTACTTCAGGAGGTTTAGGAACAATGGGGTTCTGTTTACCAGCAGCAATTGGAGCAAAAATGGGAAGACCAGATGCTCAAGTAATAGCGGTTATTGGAGATGGTGGTTTTCAAATGACAATACAAGAATTAGGAACAATTTTTCAATATAAAACCGCAGTAAAAATAATTGTATTAAATAATGAATTTTTAGGTATGGTAAGACAATGGCAAGAATTGTTTTTTACAAAAAGATATGCATCAACTACAATGGTTAATCCAGATTTTCAAACAATTGTAAAAGGCTATGGAATTAAAACTAAAAAGGTAGAAAAAAGAAAAGAATTAGATATAGCAGTAAAGGAAATGCTAAATTACAAAGGCTCTTATTTCCTAGAGATAATGGTTGGAAAAGAAAACAATGTTTTTCCTATGATAACTTCAGGTTCATCTGTATCAGAAATAAGATTAAAATAAATAAAATGAAAAAACAAAGATTTACAATATCAGTATTTACTGAAGATGTGGTAGGGATACTTAATAGAGTATCAAATATTTTTACAAGAAGAAAAATAAATGTGGAAAGCATTGCTGCATCTGAAAGTGAAATACATGGGATTTACAGATATACAATTGTGATTACTGAAAGTGAAAATCAAATAAAAAAAGTAGTTGGACAATTAGAAAAACAAGTAGATGTGGTTAAGGCACTGTATTATAGAGATACAGAAATTGTGTATCAAGAAATAGCACTATACAAAGTAAAAACAAGTGTTTTAGCAGTAGGTGGGAATGCAGAAAAAATAGTTCGTTCAAATAATGCAAGAGTATTATCTGTTGAACCAGAATTTACAGTTTTGGAAAAAACTGGACACAAAAAAGAAACACAGAAATTATTTGATGATTTAAAACCATTTGGAATCTTGGAGTTTGTACGTTCTGGAAGAGTTGCTATTAACAAACCGATGAAAACATTATCATCAGTAGTAGAACAATTAGAAAAATTAAAAAAAAATTAAAAAAAATTAAAATGGAAAATTATTTCAATACATTATCATTGAGAGAACAAATTGCACAATTAGGAAAATGTGATTTTATGAATATCTCAGAGTTTAAAAATGGTATAAAAGCTTTACAAGGAAAAAAAATTGTAATTGTAGGTTGTGGTGCTCAAGGACTCAATCAAGGATTAAATATGCGAGATTCTGGATTAGATATTTCTTATACATTAAGAGAAAGTGCGATTATAGAAAAAAGACAATCATTTAAAAACACAAGTGAAAACAAGTTTAAAGTTGGAATATATTCAAAAATGATACCAACTGCAGATTTAGTAATAAACCTTACGCCTGATAAACAACACACAAATGTTGTTAGAAAAATAATGCCCTTGATGAAAAAAGGAGCAACTTTATCTTATTCGCACGGCTTCAACATAGTTGAAGAGGGAATGAAAATAAGAAAAGATATAACAGTAATAATGATGGCTCCAAAATCGCCAGGATCTGAAGTTAGGGAAGAATACAAAAGAGGTTTTGGTGTACCAACTTTAATTGCTGTACATCCAGAAAATAATCCTAAAAATAAAGGGTTAGAATTAGCAAAAGCTTATGCAGTTGCAACTGGAGGAAATAAGGCTGGTGTATTAAATTCTTCTTTTTGTGCAGAAGTAAAATCAGATTTAATGGGAGAACAAACTATACTATGCGGAGTACTGCAATCAGCATCTATATTATGTTTCAATAAAATGATTGAAAAGGGTATAGATGTAAATTATGCGGCAAAATTAATTCAATATGGATGGGAAAATTTGACAGAAGCATTAAAACATGGAGGGATAACTAATTTAATGGATAGACTTTCAAATCCAGCAAAAATAAAGACTTACGAATTGGCTGAGGAATTGAAATTGATTATGAAACCTTTATTCAAGAAACATATGGACGATATTATTTCTGGTAAATTTTCTAAAGAAATGATGAAAGATTGGAGTAATAACGACAAAGATTTATTGAACTGGCGAAAAGCAACCGGTAAAACTAATTTTGAACAAACAAAAGCAACAGATAGTTTTATTAGTGAACAAGAATATTTTGACAATTGCACTTTATTAGCAGCCTTTTTAAAAGCAGGTATAGAATTGGCATATGAAACAATGATAGATTCAGGAATAAAAGCAGAATCTGCTTATTATGAATCACTTCATGAAGTACCATTGATTGCCAATACAATAGCAAGAAAAAAACTTTATGAAATGAATAGGATTATTTCTGATACTGCAGAATATGGTTGTTATTTATTTGATCACGCTTGTAAACCATTACTAGAAAATTTCATGAAAAATATTGATACAAATCTAATTGGACAGAAATTTTCTAAAGATAATAAGGTAGATAATAAAAAGTTAATAGCAGTAAATAAAGCTCTGAGAAATCATCCTATAGAAAAAATTGGTGCTACTCTAAGAACTTCTATGATTGCAATGCAAAACATAAATTAATGACAATACTAACACAACATGTTACTTTAAAAAATGTAAAAAAAGCAGCATCTATTTTGAAAGATATTGTTTATAAAACACCTTTACAGATAAATAAGTTTTTATCTGAAAAAAATAAGGCAACTATTATTTTTAAGCGAGAAGATTTACAAGAAGTTCGCTCTTATAAAATCAGAGGAGCATATAATAAAATTTCATCTTTAACATCAGAAGAGTTAAATTATGGTGTAGTTTGTGCAAGTGCAGGAAATCACGCTCAAGGTTTTGCCTACTCGTGTAAATTAAAAAAAATTAAAGGGGTGATTTTTGTGCCGACACCTACAACAAAACAAAAAATTGAACAAGTAAAAATGTTTGGAGGAAACTACATAGAACTTGTTTTAATAGGAGATACTTATGATGATGCTTATGAAGCAGCAATGGTATATTGCAAAAGAAACAAAATGTCATTTGTACATCCATTTAACGACATGAAAGTAATAGAAGGACAAGCAACTATTGCTTTAGAAATATTAGTACAAAGCAAAAAACCAATAGATTATTTATTTCTACCAGTTGGTGGTGGTGGTTTGGCAGCAGGAGTTTCTAGTATTTTTAAAGAACTTTCCCCTTACACAAAAATTATTGGTGTAGAACCAAAAGGAGCACCTTCAATGTCTGTTTCTATAACAAATGGCTTTAATACTAAAATAAATAATATCGATAAATTTATTGATGGTGCATCAGTTCAAAAGGTAGGGAATTTAAACTTTGAAATTTGTAAAAAAAATCTAGATGAAATGGTAACTGTTGAAGAAGGTAAAGTGTGTCAAACTATTTTAGATCTATACAATAGAAACGCCATTGTTGTTGAGCCAGCAGGGGCGTTAACAACAGCAGTTTTAGATCAATTTTCTGACAAAATAAAAGGTAAAAATGTAGTTTGTTTAATTAGTGGCTCAAATAACGATATTACCAGAACAGAAGAGATAAAAGAACGTGCTTTACTATATTCAGGACATAAACATTATTTCATAATAAAATTACCACAAAGAGCAGGTGCATTAAAAGAGTTTTTAAACGAAATATTAGAGATAAATCATGATATCACACATTTTGAGTATTCTAAAAAACATAACAGAAATTCTGGACCAGCAATAGTAGGTTTGGAATTACAAAACCCTAACGATTTAGAAAAACTAATACAAAAAATGAAAACAAAAAAATTCTTTGTCGAATACTTGAATGACAAACCTGATTTATTTCAAGTTTTAGTTTAGTTATAACTATTCTAGCGAGATTAGAAACTCGTCTCATTACATAATTAAAAAAAGAAGTATTATGCTAAGCATAGTAGACTAAAATATCTCACTTATTTTTACACAATGAGATTTATAATTCTTACGACATTATTTTTGATTCCCTTTAGAGGATTAGAACTCCTACCCTTTTATCTAGATCAGTTTAGTTTTTAATAATGAAAAATGAACCGCTTTTTATTTTGTACCATTAATAAATAAAAAACTTAAGAAACCTTTAGGATTTTTAATAAGTTTTAATTTATATTTTTTTAAATAAAACTTTATGAGTTTTTTGTAAATCTGCTAAAACAATAGCAGTTACTGCTTCTAAAACCACAGGAACTCTTAATGCAATACAAGCATCATGTCTTCCTTTAATTTTTAAAGATTTAATTTTGCCCTCATTCATATTATAAGTATCTTGAGAAACACCAATACTTGAAGTTGGCTTAACTGCAACTCTAAAAACAATTTCATTACCATTAGTAATACCACCATTTATTCCTGCAGCATTATTAGTAGTTGTTTTTCCATATTCATCAATAATTGAATCATTATGACTACTACCAAACATTGAAGCAGCTCTAAAACCACTACCAAATTCAATACCTTTAATAGCAGGAATTGAAAATACAGCATGTGAGATTAATGATTCGACAGAATTAAAAAATGGCTCACCTATACCAACAGGAAGATGAGAAACAGTACATTCAACTATGCCGCCAACAGAATCATTATTTTCAAGAGTAGATTTGATAATTGATTCAAAATCCGTACTTCCACCAATTTCTATAATTTTTGCATTAATTTTTATTCCATTCAACATTTTTTTTGCAATGACACCAGCTATCACTAAACAAAGAGTCAATCGCCCAGAGAAATGACCTCCACCTCTGAAGTCATTAAAACCATTATATTTTTTATCAGCAACAAAATCAGCATGGCCAGGACGAAAAATTGGAACTGAATAATCTTCAGATTTTATATTCGTGTTTTCTATCATAATAGAAATAGGAGAACCTGAAGTAAATCCTTTATATATTCCGCTTAATATAATAGGTTTGTCAGGCTCAATACGAGGTGTTGTTCCTTTAGACCCACTTCTTCTTCTGTTAATATCATTTTGAAAATCTTGTTCATCTATCGCAATACCAGGAGTACACCCATCAATAGTAATTCCTACTGAATCCCCATGACTTTCACCCCATATATTAAGCCTGTAATTTGTTCCAAAACTATTCATCTTATTTATTTTTATAATTTATATTTTTAATACCTATCTAAAGGTTTATTTCTTCATTCATAATTTCAGTTTGCTTATTAATAGATTCCTGATGAATTATCTTAAATAATTGAGAGACAAATTCATCACTTAAATCATATTTAACTGCATTCTCAATACTTTTATTAATAATAACTCTCCATCTATCTTGTTGTAGAATAGTAATACTATTATTTTGTTTGTAAATAGCTATATTTTTAACTACATCAATTCTTTTTTTAAGAGTTTCCATTAATTCATTATCAAAAAAATCGATTTTATCTCTAAGATTATTTAATATATCTATTGGGATTTCTTCTTGTTTAACTTTTCTAATAATTAAATTATCTATTATATTAATTAAGGATCTTGGAGTGATTTGCTGTTGAGCATCACTCCATGCGTTTTGTGGATCTATATGAGATTCTATCATTAATCCATCAAAATCAAGATCTACTGATTTTTGAGATAAATTTTTTATTAGCGAACGCTTACCCCCAATATGGCTTGGATCACAAATAATTGGAATATTTGGAAATCTATTCTTCAAATCAATAGGAATTTGCCATTGAGGAGCATTTCTATAAACACTGTGTTCATAAACTGAAAATCCTCTATGAATAACTCCAATTCTACGAAGACCAACTGTATATAATCGCTCTATTGCACCCAACCATAATTCAATATCTGGATTAATGGGATTCTTTACAAAAACCGGTATATCTATCCCTTTCAATGCATCTGCAATCTCTTGAACCGCAAATGGATTAGCCGTAGTTCGTGCACCTATCCATAAGATGTCTACACCTGCATTAATTGCTTCATGAACATGTTTTGAATTTGCCACTTCAATAGCTGTCAACATACTAGTCTCCTTCTGTACCATTGTCAACCATTTTAAACCTATACTTCCGACTCCTTCAAAACAATTTGGTCTAGTTCTAGGTTTCCATATTCCAGCACGGAAAATTTTCACTCCTAAAGATTTTAATTCTTTTGCTGTGGCAATAACTTGATCTTGAGTTTCTGCACTACAAGGACCAGATATTAAAAAGGGCTTTTTAGAGTAATCCAAACCCCATTCACTTATTTTTTTTATATTCTTCATTTTAAAAATAATTTAATTGTATTTGCTTTATTGATCATTTCAATTAACATTTCATCATTATCAGATTTAATTGCAACTTTAAACTGATTTAATATATTAATATAATTTTCAATCACATTTAGTACGTTTTTCGAATTCTGTTTGAATATTGGATTCCACATTTTAGCAGAACTCTTAGCTAAACGAACAGTAGAGTCAAATCCACCACTTGCAAGATTTAAAATATTATGTTCATTTTTTTCAATATCAAGAACAGTAAGCGCAAGTGCAAAAGAACTTATGTGTGAAATATGAGACACATATGCTGCATGCATATCGTGACTTTCAGAATTCATATATAGAATATTCATGTTTAAAACTGAGTACATTCTCTTCACCAGTTTAAGTGCCTTATCACTACTACTTTTATAATCACAAAATATAACAGATTTTTCATCATATAGATTAGATATTGCCGAACTTGGACCTGAAAACTCAGTGCCAGCCATTGGATGAGTTGAAACATAATTAGCTCGCATTGTATGAGAATAAATCTTTTTACTTATTTCAAATTTCACCGAACACACATCACAAATTATCTGATGTTTTATTTGATCCATAATGATTGGTAATAAATTTATTGTATGATTAGCTGGTACAGCAAGAATAATTAAATCAGATCTTTTTATTGCTTCATTAATGGATAAAATCTCATCAACTAATCCTAATTTTAGAGCTAAATCAACGTGTTTTGAGTTGTTATCTACACCAATAATATAAGATGCGAAATCACGTTTTCTTAAATCAATAGCTAAAGACCCTCCTATTAAACCAATACCTATAATACAAATTCGCATATCTAAATTTTTTATTTTTTCAATCTATTTAAAACCTCTTTAAGCACTTCTAAATGAGAACAAAGAGAAAATCTAATATATTTCTTGCCATTATCACCAAAAACAGTACCAGGAGTAGCAAATATTTTTTTTTCATATAATAAATAATCTGAAAAATCTTCAGAGTTATTATAATTAGAAGGAATTTCCGCCCAAATAAAAAGCCCTGATGACTTGCGATTATATGTACAGTCAAGAACATCAAGAATATTCCACATAATTTCTCTTCTTAAAGAATATTCTATATTTAATTTAACATACCACTCTTCACTTAGTTCTAAAGCTTTAATAGCTGCTTGTTGAATAGGCTTAAACATTCCTGAATCAAAATTACTTTTAACTTTTAAAATACAGTTAATATTATGTTCGCTGGCAGCAACCATACCTATTCTCCATCCAGCCATATTGTGAGATTTACTTAAAGAATTAAGCTCAATGATATTATCATATAAATGACTAAAAGATAATAAGCTTTTACGATGATCATTTAAAATTAAGCTATATGGATTATCATTAATTAATAAAACATTTCTCTTCTTTGAAAATAAAACAATATTCTTCAGAAACTCACTATTAGCATTTACTCCTGTAGGCATATGTGGATAATTAATCCAAATTATCTTACAATTATCATCCACCAAGTTTTCAAGTTCATTTAAATCAGGTAACCACTTGTTATCAGATGTTAAGTTATAATAAACAATATTTAACTCTAATAATTTAGCAACTGCTGAATAAGCTGGATATCCAGGATTTGGGATCAAAACAGTATCACCTTTATTACAAAAAGCTAAATGAATATGCATAATCCCTTCTTTTGAACCCATTAATGGAAGGATTTCATTTTGAGGATTTAAATTAACATGAAACATCTTACTATACCAATTACTAAATGCTTCTCTAAGTTCTGGAATTCCTCTATAAGATTGATAAGCATTACTACCCATTAAATTACTAGCGTGAATTAGCTCTTTTAATACTAAAGGGTGAACTTTTAAATCTGGATTACCTATTCCTAAATTTATTATCAATTCACCTTTATTATGTAATTCTCTTAGCTCATTTAATTTTTTCGAAAAATAGTATTCGTCAACTTTTTTTATTCTTGATGCTGGTATCATTTTATGTTTTATGAATTTGGTTAAAAGATTTTTCTCCTTTTAGATATTTTCCTAAAACATCTAATTGACCAATAAATGGATTAATTGCATAAATCATTTTAAAATAGTTTTCGCAATTATTAAATATAAGATCAAGATAAAATGAATAATTCCATGGCTCTCCAATAATAGGAATTGATTCAATTTTACTTAAATCAATATCATGAGTATAAATAATATTTAAAATTTTAGCCAAAGAACCTTTCAAATTTGGAACTGTAATACATAATGAGACTTTATTAAAATTATTATTACAATTAATAATTTTCTTTCTTAGAATTAGAAATCTTGTATAATTCTCTTTATTAGTTTCAATACTTTCAGCTATAATATTTAACCCATAATACTCAGCAGCAAGTTTACTTCCAATAGCTCCAATAGTATCAAGTTTTTTATTTGCTATTAATTGCATAGTATGAGCAGTGTCTGTTGAATCAATTAATTTTATATGAGGATATTTTTTGAAAAAATCTCTACATTGATTTATAGCCATATAATGAGATTGCACCTGATCAAGGTCATTAAAACTAACACCTGGCAATACCGCTAGATTCTGTTTTATACTCAAATAAACTTCTCCAGTAATTTCTAAATTTGATTGTTTAATTAAATTAAAATTAGAATGAATAGTTCCTGAAATAGTGTTTTCAACTGCTATAATACCATAATCAACATTATTATTTTTTACAGAATTAATTAAACTAGAGAAAGTCATCTGAGAATCTATAATTATAGGATTTTGGAAGTATTTCTGAGCAGCTTCATCATGAAATGACCCTTTGACGCCTTGTATGCTAATTGTATTCATCATAGTATTAAAATAAAAAAAGCCTCGCTATTGCGGGGCTTTAAAGTTTTGTAATTATGTTATAAACTTATCTACCCATTTTCAGTTAGAAAAAAATAAAAAAAACTAAAAAATGTGTTAAATAAATTCATAATAGTTTGCATAGATATAAATAAAAATATAATTATCTATTGAAAATTAATAATTGTTTGAAAAAATCTGGATATGATTTATTTATTGCTTCTTTGTTTACAATATTAATCTTACCATCACAAAACAAATTCATAACGCCACCAGCCATAGATATTCTGTGGTCGTTATGCGAATCAATAGTACAAGATTGAGGTTTGTCTCCTGTAATATACATTGAATCATTCTCTAATGTTATATAAATACCCATTTTTATAAATTCTTTTTTTAAAACATCTGCCCTATCACTTTCCTTATGTATAAGTCTAGAAATACCTTTTATTTCAGTGACACCAATACATTGAGATGCTAAACAAACTAATGGTGGAAATAAATCAGGACAATTGGTAGCATCAAAATAAAAAGCATTTAATTTATTTTTTTCTACAATTAGTGATTCCTTTTTAATTGTAATTTTTGCACCTGCAAGTTTCAATGCATTAATAATTATTTTATCTGCTTGCATTGAAGAAATACTTAGATTAGTTATTTCAATTGAACCTTTAACTGCACCACATACAAGAAAAAATGCCCCCCCACTCCAATCACCCTCAATATTATAAGTAGTTGCTTGGTACTTCTGATTTCCTTTAATTTTAAAAGTTTTATAATTGATATTTTTCACTTTTACACCAAAATGTTCCATTATCTTAATTGTCATATCAATATATGGAATAGATTTTAAGTTATGTACATTTATTACCGAATCACCTTTAAGCAAGGGCAACGTAATTAATAAACCTGTTAACAGTTGAGAACTTAAAGAACCATCAATATTGATTAACCCTGATTTAATTGGACCTTTTATTTTTATTGGAAGTAAACCATTATTACTTTCTACAATAACACCTAATTGAATTAATGCATCTGCAATTAACTGTACTGGACGAGTATTTAGTGAGCCTTCTCCTTCAAAATTAATCTCATGACTACTTAATGCAAAAATTGGCGAAAACATTCTAATACTTAAACCAGCTTCATTAGCATTAAATTCACGATTATTAAAACTAATATTTTGCTGATTTATTAATAAAATTCGATTATTTTCTTCAATTTTACATCCTAAATTCTCTATAATATTTTTGGCAGCGATTGAATCGTTACACCAAGACACATCATTTAAAACTGATACCCCTTGTGATAATGCCGAAATAGCTAATGCTCTTTGTAAATAACTTTTTGACGCAGATACAGTTAATTTTTCAATACTATTCATAAGTTTTTTTTTAAAATATATATAGCTATTCAACTAAGGGATTTAAAATGACTATTTGTAATCTAAAATTTCTTTTTGTAATTCTTTAATTTCAATTCTCTCAATAACAGCTTCTCCTATTTTTTTTAAAAATACAAAGTCAATTATATTACTATTTCTTTTTTTGTCTTTATTTATTGCATCAGCAAGCTTTTTTCTTTCAATATTTATTAAAATTGGCAGATCTAAACTTTTGAGTAAATCTTGAATTTGCGTAAACGTAAATTCAGTAATATATCCTTTTTTAAATGATAAATATGCAGAAAAAACCATGCCTATACTTATTGCTTCTCCGTGAGAAATATTTGAATGTTTCTCAATTGCATGGCCAAATGTATGTCCAAAATTAAGCTTTTTGCGTTCACCTTGCTCTGTTTCGTCTCTATTTACAATTTTTGATTTTATTAAAACAGAATTATAAATTAACTCTGATATTCTGTTCTCATCTAAACTTAATATTTGCTTTATATTATTTTTAATTACACAAAACATTCTTGCATCAGCAATAATTGCATGCTTTACAACTTCAGCCATTCCCGATTTAATTTCATTTTGTGGTAAAGTAATTAACATTTTAGTATCACAAATTACAAATTTTGGTTGATTGAAATTGCCAATAATATTTTTAAATGAGTTAAAATTTACTCCATTTTTACCACCAATACTTGCATCAACCTGAGAAAGTAAAGTTGTAGGAACATAACCAAATTTTATACCACGCATATAAATTGAAGCAACAAAACCAGCTATATCACAAACTATTCCACCACCTATAGCTAATAAGAAAAAGTTTCTATCTGCATTTAAATTTATTAGTTTATCTATTATGAACTCTACGGTTGAAAGTGTTTTAATTTTCTCGCTAGTTGGTATGACAATTACAGGAAAGTCTGGGAATTTATCTGAAAAACAACCACTTACATTATCATCTGTGATAATTATAACATTATTTTTTGGCAAATAATTATATATATTATCAAGTTTCTCACCAATGAAAATTTCTGATTTTGATAATCCATTTATTGTTAGTTTCTTCATGTGAAATTAAAATTAGAAAGAATAGTTCTTGCAATAGTATTTTCAACTGCTATAACACCATAATCATTTATATAGTCAATAATGCCTGAGAAAGTCATCTGAGAATCTATAATTATAGCATTTTTGAAATATTTCAGAATAGCTTCATAATGAAAATAGCCTTTGACTGCTTGTATGTTAATTGTATTCATAATAGTATTAAAATAAAAAAAGCCTCGCAATTGCGGGGCTTTAAAGTTTGTAATTATGTAATAAACTTGTCTACCCATTTTCAGTTAGAAAAAAATAATAAAAACTAAAGAATATGTTAAATGAATTCATAATACTTTGCATAGATATGAATTAAAATATAATTATCTTAAAAAATTATTTAAAACTTTAAATCACTAAAAATGATGATCATTAAAACTAGTGAGTTAGATAAGTAAATGTAATAAACTGTGAAAATCTCTCGCTAAAATAGTTTTGTTTGGATTTTATCCCAATTACTTAATGGAGTTCCTAAAGCTGACTCAAAAACAATTGTTGGGCTTCCAGAACCTTTGATTAGGGTATTGAATTTTGCTTTTTTTGGCATATCATTATCCCCACAAGAGAATATCAAAGAAATAAATACTAATAGTAGTAATAGTTTTTTCATAAAGCAAACTTACTTATTAATTTTCTAAAAAAGTTCGAACTTAGGACCGAGA
>TARA_B110000114_G_scaffold80489_1_pt1 | contig 16674 bp, 8 predicted proteins | sample TARA_B110000114 | Tara Oceans TARA_B110000114 (sample SAMEA4397311) | marine metagenome | biome: Polar Biome; feature: [SRF] surface water layer (ENVO:00010504); material: water (ENVO:00002006), including particulate matter (ENVO:01000060) such as... | depth 5 m
GGTATTTTTTTTCCATCATCATCAATAAGCGTATTGAAGAAAGCTGCTAGATTGTCTAGTTGGATTAAAAATTCTTGATGCTTTTCGCCACCAGGTAAGATAGCTTCCACTACATTTTTTGTTTGATCAGGATGATTCCCCCAACTATAGTTTCCTCCATAAGGATTTTGCGCATGCCACTCGATTGTATTGAACCCACCCATATCATGAAACAGTTTGATTTTATAACGTGCATCTTCAAACCCTTCGCCTCGTGCTATTTGAGTAATACCATAGTCTGCTCCCCATCCAGCAAAAGCAGGGTAATCTCCTGTAACACTCTCAATATCGCTGCGGTCGTTATCATTATTCCAGCCAACACCATAACCCGTAGCATCGTGCATTCCAAAATAGACGCCTTCTCCCTGTACATTGAGGAGCTTATCATAGAGTTGCTGCGTAAATTCACTCCTCACAGGATTATTACCGTCGGCGGTCATTATACGTTCAATATGGATATTATTCCCGCTAGTACTACTTTCTGAGATAACCCTTATGTGCACTACATGAGGTCCATCTTCAAGCCCTTCCTCAATCGGTAAGTAAGCAAACCTTGTCCCCCAATCTTCATTCATCCAACAGTCAATAAACTGTTTAGGATGATCATCCACCCACACTTCGGCACGGCCATTTGATACGTCATCATCCTTAGTGAATATTAGTGATATAGCATTACCCTCTACCTCGAAATCGATCTGTTGCCCAGGGGTTGATGCTGACCAACCCATATCAGTTATTTCCCAACCTTGATTATTTACAGGAACGATATTATTGGTGAAGTATTGAGAGGTACTTGAGAAAACACTCGATACCAGGTGATCAGGAAGTTGGGTGTTAATTTCAGGTAATTGATTCTCATTAGGCAGGGTGCTGTATATGCTGTCGAGTTTTTCATGTATGAATTGAGAAATATAGGCCATTCCCGTATCATTGGGGTGTAAGCCGTCTATGAAGATGTCATTTATATCAACTCCATCTTGGGCAAGTCTTGCTTCTATTAAATCAGCAAAACTAACATAAGGGACCCCATAATGTTGAGCTACGGGCTTATGGCTTTCCTGGGCTGTTGTTCCATTGGACTGCTTTAGCATTAACAACATAATTCCAGGGTAACTCTGAGCAGTTAACCCCTGTTGTAACATTCCTTCCATCATCTTGAGTGCCAGTTCGCCCTCTGAATCGTTTACCGAAAACTCAATGACAAAGAAGTCTAGTTCATGAACCAATAAGTCCTCTCTTAACCTGTGTGTTCCAATGTCTGAACCAGTACCACCCCAACCGGCATTAACTAGAACTACATTGCTTTCCGGAAAAGTATTTTTCCACCAGTCAGACATAAGATTTGCCCAGCGATTGTTCTCATTCGAGGCTGCATAACCCTCTGTTATGGAGCCTCCAATTACACCAATCTTTATATCCTCTCCATTGCGTCCTTTATCCATGGCTTTATAGATACGGGACATATCCGCTCCCTGAGCAGCACTGTTATAAGAGGAACACAAAGCAATTATAAAAATTAGCATTGTTTTTACTAAACTAACTTTAATAATCTGTCGATTCAAAACAGGGATGTTGCTTATTGTAGCATTTAAATAACTAACAACATAACCAAAAGTAATCACTGAGGCACCAAAGAATCTAGTAATAAAATTTTCCATTTTGTGTGATTTTTAATTTAAATTTAGTTGAAAGCAGAGGTAACATTTCTTTAAACCTTTCTGATTTCATTGTTTTATATTGTAATCGGTTAACTTGCCTTGATACATCATTGAATTTTATAATAAACCTTTAATATATAAGTTCTTCTCCACAATGCTAACAGCTGTTAGCGTTAAGTGCTCATATAAATTTGAATTCAAATTGTTATGCACAGTTGTATTTTTTTAATAGTTAATTTCTTTGTCATTTTCTTGATGCTATACTTATCCCTTTTTAATGGTTAGGATTTAAAAAACAGTTTCCTTGTTAATGCCCAATATAAATGGGGTTTTGTCTTATACCTTTAGCTCCTACCTTAGTTTTCCATTTGCGGAGTTTGCTTAAAAGTTCATTAGTTTTTAGTGGTTTATCTTCTTAATTCACTCAACCATGCTTTGTAAATTTCAAATTTCATTGGAGGACTATAAGACACATAATGATTATTATATGTTTTTCCGTCAACCTTGTACTCAATTAGCCAAAGTTCATTACTGTTTACTTTAGGTAATTCCTCCACTTTCAATATCCCATTAGCATCTACTTCCACTATTTTTGAAAGAAGCGTTCTTCCTGAATCTTTATCTTTTATATTGATTTCTACTTTTTGATTATTTCTCGTGTCGTTTACCAACACTACAGGATGCCCGGTGTTACCTTCACGAATATCACCAATCATAACACACACATCCGTTTGCACCTTTTTAATATACTCATAAGCCAGTTTTTTTCCTCCATAATAATCAATTATAGCATCCGAAACTATGGGCCACCCATCACGAAGGTTCCACCAAAGAATTCCATTGCGCTGACCTTTATTCATGCGCCAGAACTCTATGAAGTATTTTTTTGCTTCTGCTTGTACAATTTGAGAAGCGGTAACAAAGTCTTCCAACTCTGTAGGGCACTCACCAAAAACTTCTCGAATCTGATTCACCATTAAAAAGTTACGCTCTTTATTAGTATAAGCATTAGGACTCGACATGGTTGCCTTGGCCTGCCACTCTTCATTCCAAACCAGTGTTTCAGCCTTTTTAACTTCTCCAATTACGGTTACCACATCTTCCTGGCTCGCTTTTGCTTCTTTTTCCCATGGATACACATTTTCTGGAGTCATCATTTTTTTAAGACTTTCAACATTTGGTGCGCCATGATAACCTATTTCGCTTACAAATTTGGCATTGTTTTCCGTATAGAACGGAGCTTTATAGAAACCACGTGGTCCCCAAAGGTGCATTTCAGGTGATAAATCTTGACTAATTCTATTATGAATTTTAAAAACTTCTTCGCTTATAAAAGGAGAGCTTGGTAAATATGGTGTTTCAGGATCCCATTCGCGAACAGAAAGTGGTAAAACCTGTCTACTAATGACATCTGTATTAGGGTCTATATGCGATTGAGCACCACCCCAGTCTAGAGATACATCATTTTCGTTGTTACCGGCCCACAATACAATTGAAGCATGATTTCTTAACCTACGAATTACCTTATCTGCCTCAATTTTCACTTTATTTTTAAATTCATTATTCTGCGGATAGGTTGTACATCCAAAAATAAAATCGTGCCAAACCATAATTCCATTTTCGTCACATAAGTTATAGAAACGATCACTTTCATATACATTTCCACCCCACATACGAATCATATTAACATTTAAATCAGCTAACCACCGAACTGCTTCATCAACATGATTAATGTCACGGCTGTGCAGCGCATCTAACGGCACCCAGTTCGTTCCTTTTATAAAAATATATTCGCCGTTTACTTCAAAATGAAAATCACCTGGATTGTCATTTGTGTTTATAGGAGTTAAAATTAACTTGGAAGTTTTAATTCCGATTTTTTGTGCATTCTCAGCAATAACAGTGCCATTAGCGTTCTTAATTTTTATGCTTGCATTGTACAGCGCCTGTTCTCCAAAACCTCGTGGCCACCATAAATCTACATCTTCAAGAGCCCAAATTGGCTCGCGAGCAATGGTTGTAGTTACAGGTATTTCTCTCTTTAAAATATAGTTTCCATCCCGTTCAAGTTCAAAAGAAATAGTTAGATCGTCTATAAGAAGTTTATCCGTTTGAAATTGCCAGTCGACATACATACTAGCTTTTTTTAAATCGACATCAACTCCTTTTGTAACCCAGTACACAGAACTGAAATAAGTTTCTGGTATTATTTCCAACTTCACATCTTTCCAAATTCCAGCACTCATTATTCTTGGCATAATATCCCAACCAAACATGTGCGGAGCCTTACGAATGGCTGCAGCTTCACCTAATTGATCGTAACGAACACCAAAATTGTTCCTCAAATGATTTCTAGCTTCCAACTCAGTTGATTTAATATGGACATAAAGGGTGTTCTTATCTTTCAATAGGTCTGTAACATCATAATGATGTTCTACCAACATATTATCTATAGAAGCAATCAATTGATTATTTAACCAAATATCTGCTATACAATCAATTCCATCGAAAACTAACTCCACTCGCTCTCCATTTTCAAGTTTTGGTTCATCAAATTTTCTTGTATACCACCAAGCATAAGTTTCATATTTTCTTAAATCATACACATTGGTTCCTATCATAGGATCTTCAATAATTCCCTCTCTTTCAAGGTCTATTTCAACATTTCCGGGAACAGTCGCTGAAATGTTTTTAAATTTAGATTTCAATAGCTCGTTGGGAGTTTGGGGAGCATTTTGATCCTGAACACCGTAATAAAGTGACCAATCGGTCTTTTGCATAGTGTTTAGTGACAATACTTTTTTAGTTGAGGGTTTGTTATTTACCTCCTTTACCAATTGTGCATTACACAACGAAGAAAAAACAATTAAAACCAGAATACATAGATATTTTTTCATTATACTATTTTTTTAATTAATCAATTACTTTAAGTTTAAAACTCTCGGAACTAAAAGAAGCTGCCGGAAGTCCTTCTTTATTAAATAAATTTGGAACTGCGCTATCCGTCCAGCCAAAACGTACATTAACTGGTTGCGCTACTTTTGAACTATACACAACAACATGTTCACCATCGATTCTAGCTACCGCTGGATAATATATACCCTCTTTTCCTGATATTTCAAAGAATGTAAGGATCCTGTCCTCGGAGTATAATCCACTGCCAATATTCTCAAAATAAACCTTAATAGTATTTCCTTCAATATTTATATTTTTATACAGTGGGCCTGAATAGACCAAGTTGTTAAACCCATAGTTTTTGTTTAGTGCCCATAAAGACAAACGCTTTCCTACATCTTTTTTGTTTGCTGGGTGAATGTTGTAAATATCTCCAATATCTGAAGTAACTACCATACCTGTATTGGCTAACTTCATAGTGAGCCGTTGTGCTTCTCTTAATATGGCAGCTTTTCTATCCTTTTCAGAATTGTAATTATAGGGTGCTATTTGCACATAATAAAAAGGAAAATCACCTTGCTCCCAATTATTACGCCAAGCATCAATCATTAGCGGAAAAGATTTGCCGTACTCTTCTGGAAATCCTACATTATTTTCACCCTGATACCAAACAACTCCTTTTATTTTATAAGGTATAAGCGGAGCAATCATGGCATTGTACAAAACCGTTGGACTTTGTTCGTTGAGCAATTGTTTCGGACGGTTTTTAAGATTGTTTTCCTTGTTGAAAAGGCGAAAAGTTGATGGGTTTTCAAAGCATCCCAACATCTTGTATTTCCAGTCACCTTTCAACGAAATAACTACCTTGTTTCCGTTCTTAATAGATGGATTTCCTTTATATATGCCTCCACCACCTACATTATCTAATACTCGAACTGCTAAAACATTTTTACCCTTTTTCAACAATTTAGACGGAATATTATAGATTCTATCTTTCTGCCAACCTTCATCCTCTCCGATCTTAACTCCATTAAGATAGGTGGCATCTAAATCATCTATTGGGCCTAAAAATAATTCGTATCCTTCCTTTGAATCATCTTCATTAAAGTTAAATTCTTTACGGTACCAAATGATTGCATCAATATTACCAAACTCTGACTCAAATGCTTTTGGGATTTCGTGCGTTTCCCAAGCCTCATCATCTTCATTAAAATTATTGAATAAAGGTAAATTTGAATCCATCAAGTCATTCATTTTAATGTAAGACAAATTTGAAAAATCGTAATTATCCATTCCTTGAATCCACCGCTGGTAGCTTAATTGGTTTACTTCTTCTAATTCATTATCGCTACGAATATTGGTGAAGCGTTCAATTTTTTCAGCATACTCTAAAGGCATCCAGCTTTCGACGGGTGTTCCTCCCCAAGTCGATTGTATTAAACCGATGGGGACATTTAATTTCTTGTTTAAGTTATTTGCAAAAAAATAAGCAACAGCAGAGAAATTACTTGCATTTTCTGGAGTGCATATTTGCCAGGTACCGTCAGATTTTTGCTGAGGCGTGATTGCTTTTTCTCGTGGCATGTTAAATAATCTAATATTTGGAAAGTCTGCTGCAGAGATTTCTTCTTCAGAGTTTGTAATTATATCTTTTGGCAACAAGCCTTTCAATGGCATTTCCATATTTGACTGACCCGAACACAACCAAACTTCACCTAACATCACATTTTTAAGCACTAATTTATTAGCAGATGAAATTTCTATTTGAAATGGTCCTCCAGCTGCTATAGTTTCTAGGTTAACAGTAAACTTACCTGATGAATCTGATTTTGTAGCTATTGTCTTATCATTCCAAGACGAATAGATATTTATTTCTGAATTAGGCTCTGCCCATCCCCATATGGGGACTTTGCTTTGTTGCTGAAGCACCATATTATCTTGAAATAATTGTGCTACAGTAACTTTAGCTGTTTTTGTACATGATATAAAAAACACCCAACAAAAAATTAATATTAATAAAATTGGTTTTTTTTTCATTTGTTTTTTTTATAATTGAGTTTGTTCACCAATAAATTTAGAATAATAAATTTTATTTGGTTTTACTAAAAAAATGATATTCTAACGTTTGGCAAAGTACGTGATAAACAGGTAAGTGCAATTCTTGTATTTGGGGTGTGGAATTGCCGCCTACATTAATTAACACATCGCAATATTTGTTAAACGCTCCTCCATCTCTTCCTACAAGGCCTAAAACTTTCATTCCTTTAGCTTTTGCAACCATCATAGCTGCAATAACGTTTTTTGCGTTACCTGATGTCGATATTCCTATTAAAATATCTTCTATATTTCCATAACCAACTACCTGTTGTGCATAAATCAATTCAGCATCCACATCGTTGGCAAAAGCCGAACTTAAAGCATTGTTCCCATTTAGAGAAATTGCTGGCAACGCACCTTCCAATTTCTCGCTCATATATTTCCCTTTTTCACCAAAATCTGACAAAAGGGTGTTTTTAAGATTTTCAGGAATTTCCCGTGGAATAGAAAACCGCTTCATCAATTCCCCAACAATATGATCTGCATCAGCTGCACTTCCGCCATTTCCACAGATTAGTAATTTTCCTGAATTTTCGTAAGAATTTTTTAATAATTCAAAAGCTTTATATATATCATTTTTAGCGGCTCCCAACTCAGGATTGCGAACTACTAGATCTTCAATCATTTTATCTACACTCATTTTTTTCTATGTTAATTTTAAAAAACCGTCAATGGCAACACTTAAACTCGCTACATCTCCAACTTTATCTCCCAGTTCTGCTGGTACTATCTTACAAACAGACCAAGCCCCTTTTAATGCTTCCTTCTCTATAATTTCAACTGATAACTTATTAAATAACTGAGGGTTTCGAGCATACACACTGCCAATAATTATAATTTCAGGATTTAAAATATCTATAATAACAGAAAGGCCATAACCAAGTTTCTTTGCGGATATTTCAAAAACCTCAAGAGCATCGGCATCTCCAGCATTAGCAAGTTTAGAAAGTTGTAATGTAGTTATTCCTTGTAATTCGTCATAAGATTCGCAATAGGATAATTTTTGACCTATATTCAATTTTTCTTCTGCTCTAATTTGGGCAATTTTAGCAATTCCTGAACCACTACAATACCCTTCAAACGATCCTGATTTATTAAACCCACTCGGGCCATTACTATTTAATCTAATATGCCCAACTTCTCCGGCATTATCATTTGTTCCAGCATAAAGCTTACCGTCAAGAATAAGACCGGCGCCTAAACCTGTCCCGAAGGTTAGAAATACTACGTTTTTATAACCTCTCCCTGCCCCAAACCTCCATTCAGCCAACGCACAGGAATTTGCGTCATTTTGAATAAAAGTTGGCTTATTAGTTGCCTTCTTAATTATATCAACAATCGGAATATCGTCCCAACCTGGCAAATTAGGAGGTGATAGAATGATTCCTGTTTCACTATTTAGTGGCCCCCCACAACTGATACCAATAGATTTCAATTGAGTAAAATCATAAGACTTTTCTAATATGGCGAGACACTTTTTTATCTCATCTATGGCAAAGTATGGTCCTTTTTCGGTATGCGTCGCAAACTGATAATGCGACAAAATATCCATTTTATCGGTGCCATATGTCACCGCACATTTTGTTCCGCCGATGTCAATACCTATAAAATAATTCTGTGTTGACATTTTATATTTTTTGACTAGAATTAGTGTAAAAACTAACAATTATTAAATACAGAAATACAGCTAACAAAACCACAAAACTAGCTAATACACCAATAGTTGAGCTAACAATTCCCATAATTGGAGGTATAAATGCACCTCCAACAATAGCCATTATCATTAGGCCTGATATTTCATTAACACGATTTGGAAACTTTTCAACTGCAATTGAAAATATTAATGGAAAAACATTTGCAGCTCCGATTCCAATAATAAAAATTGCTATTCTCGCAACCCAAATATTTGGAATTACTAATAACAAAATCACACCAGCAGCAGCTAAAATTGTAGAGATTCGAAAAAGAAGCATCGTATCTAGAAAACGTAATGAAATAGCACCGAAAAATCTTCCTATCATTTGCGCCGTGAAAAACAAACTAATACTAAGGGACGCAGTGTCTAATGAAATATTATACACGTTTTGCAAAAGATTGACAATGTTGGTTTTCATTCCTACTTCAGCTCCAACGATAGCAAAAATTCCTAATACAAGCGCTAAAATATGCTTGTTTTTTAAGAGATTGATACAGGAAGAAAATGTTGCAGGCTTCTTATTGATTTTAACTTCTAAAATAGGAGTTAAATACAACCATAAAACAGTTAAAAAAGAGATTAAAGCATAAACTACAAAAACTAATTTCCAATTATTAAATCTAATCGCCATAAAAACTGCTATTAGCGGTCCCGCAAGTGAACAAATTGCCTTGATAAATTGACTTAGGCTCATAAAACTAGAAAACTTTTCCTTAGAAACAACATCGTGTAAAAGTGGGTTTGCAGCTACTTGAACAATCGTATTACCTATTCCAAGAAAAATAAATGCAAACATCATTGAGTAAAATGAATAATAAAAAATGGGTATCATCATGGATAAACCTGTTAAAAGCATTCCAATATTTAATATTTTCTTTTTCCCGAATCGGTCGATAAAAATACCTGCTGGAACAGAAAAAAGAAAAAACCAAATAAATGCCATGGAAGGTAAAAACTGAGCGACACTATCTGTAAGTTTAAAATCATTTTTTATATACCCTGTTGATACTCCTACGATATCAACAAACCCCATTACAATATAAACCATAAAAACGGGAGCTAATGAGGACGTTTTTTTAAAAGAATTTGACATAATTAATGAATAAAAAAGTGAAAATTAGTTTAAAGTTGATGTAATTCAATAAAAAAGGCTACCATGCTCACAATAGATGGTAACCTTTTAAATTTAACTATTCACCATTAATGAGCAATAAGCAGTTTCATAGTTTGAGTTTTGTCTTCAATTGTTAACTTGCAAAAATACAAGCCGGAATTAAGCTTTTTAGTATTCCAATTAATAGTGTGCTTTCCTGCAGTGTAAGTTTTATCGTTAACTAATGTAGCTATTTGAGCCCCTAAAATATTGTAAATTGATATGTTCAAGCGAGCAGATGTTGGTATATCAAATTCAATCGTTGTTTCCGTATCACTAGGATTGGGATATCCTTTAAGTCCGAAAACATTATTTTGTCCGAAATCATCCACAGATAGACTGCTGCTATAAGCTGCCATTATATCTGCTAGACCTTGCACTGGATCGTAACTATCAATCTCAGAAGTCCAGTGTAATGCCCCTATGCTTAAACCATCAATATTTGATTTAAAAGCAGAACCGATTGAAAAATCTTCAATAAAATCTGAAATTTTCGTAACACCAGCACCGTCTTCTGTTTCTATACCAGGTATCGTTAAAGGATCAAAATCACCAAAGTAATAGGTGCTAAAATCTGGAGTTCCTGTTTCTTCTGCTACTTCATACATTTTACGCAACCAAATAGCAATCTGTGGAGCTGCGGTTGCGGATATTGCAGCTGTTACCATTAGTGGGTCTTGATCTAATATATTATTTTCTTCAATAATTCCTGCATGATCCGAAATAAGTGCATTTTCTCTAGCTGCCGTCCATTCTGCAGGCACATCAACTTCATGAGGACCAGCCCCATACCAACTAAGGTAAGATACTGGTGCGTCATACAAATCATTATAAGTCCCTGTGTAATAAGGATCCAACGTTGCCTCATTATGATAAATATTATCAGCTAAATAAATTTTATAATTGTCTATGTCATTATAAGGAGCAACTAGAGCTGTTTCACCAGCATTTTTTGCATATGCAGGAATTGCTGCATTTCCTATCTTAATATCTAGGGTATCTATAGCAACAATAGGAAACACCCTTTTATCTGGGTCATTAGCTCTTAGAGTCGAGTCAGTTCCCCACATATTACAATTATAATACAAGTTATTAGTAATATAAGCCTCATAATAATAAGGGTTTAGAGTTAAAAATGTGCTTGAATTTATAAATGTATTGTGGTTAATAAGCGTATATTTAACAAAATTTCCTTGCAGAAGTAAAACACAATTTCCATTTGAAACTGTATTGTTCTCAAAAATAAAAGATTCTATAGGAACATTTTTTGCATCCATCACATTTCCTGCCCAAGGTTGACTTGCGTCATGGAAATCTCGAAAATAATTATTGCGAAACTCCATTGTAAGTCCTTGAGGTACTTCCTGTAAATAAAAGCCTCTTGACGCAGATTCCATAACACAATCTTCAACAATTAAACTCCTATCATTTCCTTTTACATTCCACATTTGTCCTCCCCAATAGGCACCTTCAGTATTTCGCCCTTGCATATGAACGTTTTTAAGCGTTAAATTAGAATTTATTTCATTTCGTTCAGGTGCAACATCAGCAACAACAAGTGGTATAATAACTGGTTTCGTTCCACCTGCAACACCTTCTATTGTTATAGTACCCGTATCGTTATTAACATCAATAGCTGACTGAACAAAGTGAAAGCCTGCCTCCAATTGATAAATTCTGTTCGGATTGATACGATCGCCATTTGCTTCCTTATCGCCGTTAATGGTAGTTTCTAATAAGCCCGCGTTAGACTGCCCACTCGGGATCACAATAACCTGCTGACTTGCTGGCACTTGAGCGTACGCCATTGTGCTGATCATCGTCGTAATAAATGCGACGTTTTTGAGTAATTTTTTAACTTTCATAATATAAAATTTTAATTAATTAAACAGAAGGAATTTTTATAACAGAAAGCAGCCCTTCTTTTACTGCTTATTTTATAAATTTAGAACCGATACATCGCCCCGAATATTATCCTGCTACCATAATATTGATTGCTTACAGGTAGCCGTTTATTTTCTTGATACATTCGATAATTTTCATCTATATGATTGGTTAAGTTAGTCGCGTTGAGATAGATATGAAATGACTCAAAAATGCGTTGCTTCAAACTAATATCTAACAACTGAAATTTGTCTGTATAAGCATCCGCAAAAGCGTATTTAGCATCCAATCCGCTCAGTGTTTTTCCTTGAAATCGGTAGGATACTCTTGAGCTAAACCCCTTATAATCCCAACCTAATATAACATTTGAAATAAAACTAGGTTGTCCTACCATTTTCCCTTCTCTGGTACTATACTTATACCCTGGAATAGGTTGAGGAAAAAAACCAGTACTGTCAATACCTACCACAATATTTTCGAAATAAGGATACTTTGCTTTAGAATCTATCAGTGTTACATTAACATCCAACACAAGGCCCTTTAATATCTTATTTTCTAATGCTCTAAAGTTCTTTTGATAGGACAATTCGACACCATAATATTCTGCCTTTTCAGGGTTGTTAATTGGGATTCCTGTTCTGTGAGAATTTATCAAATCATCTACAGGATAAAAATCAAGTCCTGGAAGAGATTCTACAAACCCTTCTGGAGCCTCTCTTATTCTATCATTACGAAGCGGAAAATAATCGGGTAAAAAAGAAATAAAATCGTCAATTTGTTTATAGAAAGGGTTGATCGTTAGCAGCCCAAATGTTCTATTGTATATCTCTAATGAAAGGTCGTAATTCCAAGCCGTAGAAGGCTCTAAAAAGGAGTTTGTGGAGGAGAAATTGAGATTTCCTCTATTAACATCAACAACAGTTCTAGGGGATAATTGAATAAAACCTGGGCGAGAAACGCTTCTATAAATAGCTCCTCTTAAAGCAATTGATTCATTAAATTTATATTTTGCATTTATCGATGGAAAAAATATCTTGTTATTCCGTTTTACAGATACAGAATCAGGGATTCCTTGGAGCCCATTTGAATTAACAGCATTCAATAATAATTGAAATGCATCATATTGTGTATCAACTTTTTCCATACGAATTCCAGGAACTAATAAAAGTTTTCCTATAGTTAACTCTAACATTGCGTATGTAGCTATTTGCTCTTCTCTAGTATTATAGTCATTACTATAGCTTTGGTTACCTCTTTGATAAAATAAATCAGGAAAATTAGTCCGGCTTTGCGAAGTCATATCTTCCAAAATATTAATATCTGGTGACCAACTCAGATTGTATCTACCATTAAGAAATTCACCAGGATTATAATTAGGATCAACAAAATTTGTGGCAGCTATTCCATTTTGATCTCCAGCAGGCCAAACTAAGTCAGGATAAATAGACTGTAATGCATTTCTTGAAGCATTTCCTCTACCGGCCATATAATCCATATAAACGGCATCTGAGTTACTGGATCTTTCTAACAAGTGATAATTTCCTCCCAAGGAAAGTATCCCTTTAGTATTCAGATTTTTAAGCTCAAAAGGAATATGCCATTTTATATTTATATCATAATTATTATCTTTAAGGTCAGAATCATTAATATCACTTGATTGAAGTTTATTATCATCAACATTAGGCGCACCACGCAACTCTAGTAATTCTTCGGGCGGTCTAAAAACTAGCATATCTGTGTCAATAAACTCTGTAGTTTTGCTGAATTCTCGAAAAGGATAATAATTATTGTGTGCTTCTGTTTTAACATGGGTATATGCCATACTCAAATCCAATTCAGTTCCAAGAAATCGTAATTTGTTTTCTAATATATGTGTGGTATTAAGTATTTCATCATTTCCTACTGAAACACCAAGAAAAAAAGGTCTAGTCGCACTTGTAAAATCAAAACTTTCACCCCTATTGGTGAAATCATTAGAGCTTTTATTAACAAGATTTAAAAATGCTACGTCATAAAACTCACTTTTAAAATCTAACACCATACTTAATCCCATACGCTCGCGTATCGTGTTCACTAAATTTAAGTTTGCACCTGTAGTTCTTGCTATATAAGATTCCTCACCTGTTAAATTACCTTCCGGATCTAGTTCTTGTTTCAAAATTGGTCCAGTATAATTACCTCCAAAACGCTGGGAGGAGAGTTGCTTTTGCTCATAAGTCCCTTGAATTTTAATTCCAAATTTATTCTTCAAAAAACGAGTAGAACCTCCAACTGAAGTCTTAGAATCCCCAACATTTGAGAATAAATTATTATACCCACCTTCTGACATGGCGTTAAAACTAGGTTTTTTACGCGCTTTCGCTAACTTTAAATCAACAGTACCCCCAGTGGCACCCGCATCCATATCTGCACGCAGTGTTTTGGAAATCTCCACGCCAGATAACATTTCACTCTGAACAATACTCAAGTCTGCACTTCTATCGCCAGCATTTGTAGACGCCATTTTCACACCCGCAATGGTTACATTATTTTGAGCAGGTGCCACACCTCTTATAACTACCTTACTAGCTTCTCCTGAGGACCGTTGTAAAGAAATGCCTGGTAAACGCCCAATCGCCTCCGCTGCATTGGCATCGGGCAATTCTAACATTTTTTCAGAAGAGATAACGTTGACAATTTTATTGGATGCTAACTGTTCGCGAATGGCAGCAATTTGACCTTTGGCTTGAACTGAAATAACTATTTCGTCTAATGTATTTCCAGGATTTAGCTCTATTTCAATTAAAGACGGTTCATTAGGTAATACGGAAACCTGAACTTCAGCTTTTTCATAACCTACGGAAGAAAAAATAAATATATATGTGCCTATAGGTAATTCAATTTCAAAATTACCATCTATATCTGCAACAACCCCTTTAACTTCTCCTTTAACAGACACTGTAGCGAAACCTGCACCTTCTTTCGTTGAAGAATCAATCACAGTTCCCTTAACTCTTCCAAGTGTTTGTTGACCAAAACTTAAATGAGTTATCATAAATATTAGAAATCCAAATATTATTTTATGCTTCATAATTTTCAATTTTAATTTGCTAACACGAGTTAGCAAATTAATTAAAGTTAAATAAATATCGTAATATTAACAAACATACTAATAAATATGTTTAAAACAATTTTATTTTTAATAAATAAGTGAAATTATAATAAATGAACTACAAACAACTATATATTCCTGAGCGAACCTCCATAATAAATAATTTCAATTTTAAGGACACGATTCTCTAACCACAAAGCTCACATTTAATGTTACTTGCTCTGAATTTATCTTTGAATTATTAGAGTCAATAGCTTTCATTAAAATTCTAACTGCATCTTTACTCATTTGCTTCAAAGGTTGTTTAACCGCAGTTATTGGTGTAATAGCAAGAGAATACGCATCTGCATCATCAAAGCTAATTACTGCAATATCTGCAGGAATTCTCTTTCCCCTATTTCTAATTGCTTGTATTCCAAATATTCCAAGTTTGTTAGTAGTGAAAATTATGGCATCTACATTTTTATCTATTAGTAAGTTAACAGCTTTATTAATATTTTTTTCTACATTACTGAATTTTAATTGTTTTATTAATTCTAGATCAATTTCAATTCCACTATCTGTTAAAGCATCCACATATCCAGCAGTTCGCTGAGCCATGGTAAACAATTCATTATTTACGTTGACTAACCCCACATGCTTTCTTTCGTTCTCGATTAACCGTATGGTCGCATCGTAAGCCGCTTTGTGATTATCAATATTCACAGTGTTAAAATCCATGTCCTTAAAAATCCTGTCAATAATAACAAAAGGGATGTTTTGAAAACTTAACAACTTTAAAATATTAGCAGACTTAATCGGCGGTATTAATATTAATCCATCAATCTGCCGGTGAATAAAATTATCAAGTTGAGCTTTAAATTTGTTTTTATTCTCGTCAGAACTACAAAAAACCACATTATATCCATGTTTACTTAGTTCCAATTCAACCTCCCGAGCAATACTTGCGAAAAACGGGTTCGAAATATCTGCAACTATCAATCCGATCATAAAAGTTTTTCCTGTTTTAAGACTTTTTGCTAGATGATTTGTTTGGTAGTTTCGATTTTCAATATGTTTAAGGACTCTGTTTGTAAGTTCATCACTTATCCTCATTTCCTTATTCCTCCCATTTAGCACGAAGGATACCACAGTCCTCGATATTCCTAATTCCTTGGCAATATCTTTGCTCGTTATCCTCTTATTTTGGTTATTCATTTAAAATTATTTAATAGTTTTAATCCAAAACTAGAAGTGCTTCTTCTTATATTTTATCAAATTTGTATCCAAAAAAACGTAAAATATACTTGTAAATTAAAATTTATATCGTTGTAAATATAATAATTCTATCTCGAGTTAAGCTCATTAAATTTAATCACACTTTTCTTTCAAAATTCAGTAACAAAGAAACAAGCTACTGCTATAAAAAATTACAAAAATTACAATCCATCGTTTCCCCAATAAAACCAGTAGGTCACTTGACGATAATATGCAATATTTTCAAGGTAACAAATGCTTAAAATTCATTGATTTTAAGGAGTTAAAATAGTAACAGGTGGATTTCCGTGTCAAGCATTTAGTTATGCAGGTAAAAAATTAGGTTTACAAGATGCAAGAGGGCTTGTTTTAATTTTAAATCTGTTTTAAAGAAATACTATAAATCCTGAATGAATTTTAAGTCCAAGTCTTTCAATCTCACATCTTTTCTCTTATAATGTTTAGTGATAAACAAGGCTACTTTCCTCCTACTCTCTATATACCTACTCCAAGACAATTGGTTGAAATCAATTCCAATTAGTTTTTCAGTCTTACTATTGTGCAAATCATACGCCCCTAAAATGGTGATTTCTTCTTTAGAATCTTCCCCTTTATATTTCCTATAGATGTCATCTACATCAAAGTTATTAGGTAAGATTTGAAGCATTAAAAACGCCCTATCTATCTGATGATAAATACCGCTTAGTTTGTTATTTAAAGTGGTATTATCTGTGCTTGGAGGTGAAGCTTTTTGTTTCCCATTGTCCCAATAATCTGGATTGATAAAGATTCCTGTTGAGAATTCTTTTCTAGTTTTTAAGAATGTTAGTCTGCACCTCAGAGGACACTCTCCTTTTTTATTTGTTTTTACTTTTTGTAAAACAAATAATACTGATAATTTGAAATTATTCATAGTTTTTGATTT
>TARA_B110000114_G_scaffold87866_2_pt1 | contig 16665 bp, 12 predicted proteins | sample TARA_B110000114 | Tara Oceans TARA_B110000114 (sample SAMEA4397311) | marine metagenome | biome: Polar Biome; feature: [SRF] surface water layer (ENVO:00010504); material: water (ENVO:00002006), including particulate matter (ENVO:01000060) such as... | depth 5 m
CGTTTTTTATTTTCAAGAAGAATAGATGGCATAGGTTTTAATGGTGAAATATCTTTTTTTAAAAATAAAACAGAAAATATACGTCAAGGATTGAATGGTTTAGTAACAAAATATAATAAAACGATAACAAAATCAAAAAATGAATCCGTACGCACAAGAAGCACAATAAAAAGAAAAAATAGCAATCAGTCTTTTGGTGGTCGTAGATAAAAAATATTTTTATCATACAAATCTTATTACAACTTTCATAAATAACACTGAGTAGAATAAATAATAAAAAATACTGTTTTTTATTGTGTATTTTTTATTGTGTAATGTCGCATCTTTTGAATGTCTGATAATAATGATGATTATATTACACCCTTGAAGATTTCAAATAGGACAATTATTTTGTTATATTTTGATTATGGGAAAGGTGAACCGTGGAGAAACCATACAAAAAACGGCAAGCAAAAGGTGTGTGATGTTGTAGGAGAATCCTATTAAAAAAATGCCAGTATTTACCGTTTACCTTTGCGGGTGTGCCTTTTGTTTTTCTTCTTTTTGGGAATTATTGGACCTTTCCGACGTGTTACTCTACGCCTGCGTTTACGCGTAGTGTTACGCCTTTTACCTCCGACTGAGGTTTCTTCATTTGGATTTCAGATTGAACTGTATTGATACCCAATATCTTTTAGTTTGTCTTTGTAAAAAACTTGACAATGTTCCATTTCATTTTTATCTAGCGAAGCTAATGAAAAAGTTTCTGCGAAAATACGGTCTATTTCCTCTGAAATTATTTTTGTACTGTCAATTTCTGTGTGGTATTCTATTTTTGACTGTTCTACATTTGGATTTTCTACATTCGGATTTTCTACATTCGGCTTTTCTACCAATATTTTGTTATCTTTCGATTTTTCAAGCAATTGTATAAGAAGGTCTAATGTTATTGGAGATGTTATATACAATGTGTTTGTTTTTACCCGCTCAATGCCTGTGCGTTTTATTTCAAATGTTACACCGTTAACTGTATGATCAACTAAATTACTATCAATAACATAGTATATTATTATGTCATTGCCTTGTATTTTTACATTGATAGTAGAATCCTGTATTTTATACGAGTCGCCTGGATTTCCATATTCGTCAGTGTGACCTTCCTTCATCCCGTCATTCTTTTTTGGTACTTCGGTAAAAATTTTACTAATAGTTTCATGATTTTGTGCTATTTTAGATACTTTTGATGAAAATGCGTCATTCAAGTTAGGAAGTTTTACAATTTTTTCCCAAATACCAATATCTTCTTTTTTATAATTTTTAAAAATGTCACTAGCCGTACTAATACACTTATCTATACTCTTCTTTATTGCTTCATTTTCCTTTATCAGTATTTCTAACATACATAATTCATATAAAGGTATGATACCTTTATATTGTGTTTTCGTTTTGAATGTGTTTTCTCTAAATTCTTTAAGCTGATAAAATCTATCAACGTTTTCTTCTTCCGTGTTTCCTTTAGATTTTAAAGTATTTATTGAATAACCTTCACCTATGTTATCTTCAAGTATAATCCTAGCATTTTTACGATCTTCTCCATTATTATTATCATATACTGACAAGAAGTGATAGTAACTTATCAGTTTTATAATAATCTGTTCTGACTTTATTTTATTATTGACCTTTTCTATACCTTTCGTATACAACCATCCATTACCGTCTCTGCGCATTACGCCCATTAATACCTCTTTTTTTTCATTAACTGGTTGGAGAAAGTCTATTTCATTTGAAAATGCGATTCCTTTATCTGTAGTTCCTACAAAATGTAAGCTAGTATCTTTATTGTACTGATATACGACTAGATCACCGCACGTCTTTACTCCAATCAGTAACAGTTCATAATACTGCTCATAATTTCCATCATATTTTCCAAATTTTCTATTGTTAGTCTTAGAAAGTTCGACTGAAACAATTATTTCATTTTTATGATTCGATTCACGATTCCAGTCATTCCATTCATTAATTGTTTTATCAAAATTTAAAATACCACCTTTCCCCCCATCTCCGTTTCGAGTTATAACCATACCTGCCGCGCTCAATAATGAATCTATTGTACCATTACCGTAAAAAGTAAAAATTGCAACAAGATTTTCATCATTATTATCATAAATCATTATTATATGTTTCCACTTCGACTCGTGGAAGAATGTATGTATTTTATAATTGAACCTTCCGAAGACATTATAAAACGTATATATTTGACAATCATCCTTTATTAATTCTTTATTTGTTAATCCAAACCCATCAATAGTAGTACAGGGTTTTGTTTCTACATAAGGGTTACCATTTTTTAGTTTTTCTTTGAGATCGCTAACTTCATTTTTATTTATATTACAATATGATGAGCAATCTTCGTCAAAATTATCACCATTATTATGATACTCGGCAACTAAGTTGTTAAAATCTTGACCATATTTGAATTTTCGGCCAGATTCGAAATACGTCATGTTTTCAACACTTTCTCCATTGTATTTTTTCATTATGTCAAAAAACTCGAAATAACCTTCCATTAGTGTTAGGGGGGTTTCTTCCATATCTGGAATTGGTACATAATTTTCGTTTGCAAGGGCGATTAGTTCCTTTCTTTTTTGTTTTCTCATATCATTGACCTCTTTTTGTATTGTTGAATTTGATTTATTTAAGATTTTTTTGGTAAAGTCTGAAAATTCTTCGCCTAGACCGTGTTTATCTGCAATTTGTGTGAGAGCTTTTATGTATTTATCTTCTTTTTTGGCATATGCTACGTCATGAATCAAATCGATAGCATCAATAAAAAACTGTATTTTTTTGTGTTTTTCATTATAATCTTCTGTTTTTGCTAACTCTGTAATTTTTGATCTAATTGTATATGAATCTTTATCAAGAATTCCTTTTATTTTTGAATCATAACTTAACAATTTATCTCCTGTTAATAATTTATCTTCTGTTACAAACCGTAACATCCTTTCTTTAAATTTGAAGTTTAATGCATATCCAAGGTCCTCACTCATTATTATAAATGGTGTGAAAGGACTTACGTCAAAATTTGTAGTAATACTTTTTAAATCAATTTTAAAAGTACGTGGGGAATCATTATCACTCTTCTTGTTATCAATAGTTTTTTTCATGTCTTTTGCCCATTTAATGATATTATTATTTTTGTCTAATTTTTGCCGTTTTGGTACTTTGGGGTCAGCCTTGATTACTGTTCCTATATTATTCAAAACAGGAAATTGGAATTCTGGAGGTACAATTTCATCAAATTTTTGTTGTTCTTTACGAATTTGGTCTATATACTCATTTATTTTTATATTGATTTGTGTAGGGCTTAGTGCTTTAAATGAGTCCTCATCTACACCTAAAGCACTAACTGCTGTTGATGTTGCAGTAGGAGGTCCTGTTCTTGCTGCTGGTGCTGATGCTTCTTTCTTTTTCGATACTGCTTTCTTTCTTTTTGATGATGATGGTGCTGCTAGTACTGCTGGTGCTGATGCTGGTGCTTCTTTCTTTTTCGATAGTGCTTTCTTACTTTTTGATGATGATGGTGCTGCCAGTACTGCTGGTGCTGATGCTTCTTTCTTTTTCGATACTGCTTTCTTTCTTTTCGATGATGCTTTCTTTCTTTTTGATGATGATGATGATGGTACTGATAGTACTGCTGGTGCTTCTTTCTTGTTTGCGTTCTGAATGCAAAGCTTTTCCTGCTGAACACTAACCTTCGACTGTTCTTCACAGACCTTAAACTCTCGTTCCAAAGTACCCGCGATACCGCTCTTTGTAGATGGTGATTTTCCATCTCGTGGTGGTCCAGGTTGTGGTGGTCCAGCTTGTGCGGTTCCATCTCGTGATGGTCCATATCGTGCACGTTTTCGCTTTTTTGTATCATTATGATTACCTTGCATCTTTCCATCTCGTGGTGTATTAATATTACCTGATTTTGATGTACTACTAAGTTCTCGCTTTTTTGTATAATTATTATTACCTGATTTTTGTGTATTATTACGGTTTCGCTTCCTTGCATCATTAGTTTTACTTGATGTTGCTGATGTTGGTATAGTATTACTTGATATTGGTGTACCACGTTCTCGCTTTCTTGTATTAATTTGCATATGTTCTTCTGTTATACAATAACGATACAAAAAAATTGGTTTGTTGTATAACACATATCTATAATACTATTTTTATCTTATCAGGTTTATTTCAAAACGTTACTAGAATTTTATATCATTCTCATCTTCTTGGCGAATACAATCGCCAGTCAGTCATAGCAGCTAGATTGGTAGCACTCATTGAGTTTCAGATAGTAACATTTTCTGCGGTTTCGCGTCCATCGGCAAATGTTTTTTTCCATTTCATCTAAATGATTTGGATCTACCCGCATCTTATTGTTTCACTAGGGTGTATTTCCTCTTTTCTCACATTCCTAACTAGGAGGTAGTCGCATTTTAAGTCCCCCCTGTTTTCGACAAGCGGAAAGTATCACCTTTTTTCATAACTTTGACTTCGTGACACATCATAAATACAAAAAAATATATTATATCATTTGTCCCAACTTAAATATTCAACGGTGTAAATGATTCGAGACAAGTAATAGAAAGAAAGTAATATAAATCGATGTTGATATAAGATATATAATAATTAGATATTTGTTATGTGCGGTATTTTTGGAATATTAAATCCTGGTGACATATCTCAGAATGATATTATTAATCAATATATGAAAGGTATCAATCGTGGACCTGAAAGTCATAAATACACGCATAAAACAAGCGAATTTATAGGATTTCATCGATTAGCAATTAATGGACTCGATGAAGAGTCAAATCAACCATTAAAAATAGGTAATGTGACACTAATATGTAATGGAGAGATTTACAATTACAAGGAACTTTTCAGAGAATTAGGAGTTGACCCCATTACAAATTCTGATTGTGAAGTTATTGCACACTTATATATCAAATATGGTATGGAATATACTCTACAGTTACTAGATGGAGTATTTTCGTTTGCACTATTCGATTATCCTCATTGTTTTGTGGCGAGAGACCATATCGGTATCAGACCCCTCTATTATGTCGAATCATTAGATGATCAACGTAAATATCACTATCATTTCGCATCTGAATTAAAATGTATTGACTGGTTTCATACAAGACATTTAATGCAAAATCATCATTCCACATATGGACAATTCAAACCAGGAACTTATAAAACATGGACAAAACGTGATGATAACGAGTGGACATTCGTAAAAGAAAAACAATATTTTAAACTAGTACATTCCCCTCCGCCATCGATGATGTACACATACGAAAACGTATACGATATTGTAGAAAGCCATTTAACTAATGCCGTACAAAAACAATGTATCACGACTGACCGTCCAATCGCTTGTTTATTATCTGGTGGACTAGATAGTAGTTTAATTACAGCACTTGTACAAGAAAATTATCAACAAAATAATGTATTATTAGAAACATACAGTATAGGTCTAGAAGGTTCAGAAGATTTGAGACACGCACAATTAGTCGCAACCTATCTTGGAACGAATCATACTGCAATTACAGTTACAGAAGAAGAAATGATTGAAGTAATACCAGAAGTAATTTGTGCAATTGAGAGTTTTGATGTCACTACAGTACGTGCCAGTATTGGTAATTATTTATTAGGCAAATACATATCTAAGAATAGCCAAGCAAAAGTCATTTTCAATGGCGATGGTTCAGATGAGTTATTTGGTGGGTATCTATATATGGATAAATGTGAAGACAGTATAGAATTCGATAGAGAGACTAGACGATTGTTGAAATATATTCATACATTTGATGTACTGCGTTCGGATAAATGTATATCATCGCACGGGCTAGAACCCCGAACCCCATTTTTAGACAAATACCTTATAAATGCATACTTATCGATTCCAATAGATATACGGTACAATATACATAAACTTGGAGGTAAACAGATTGTTCGTCAAGGATTTAGACGGGTTTCGTCAAAAACAAACAAAGCATTACTACCCGATACAGTACTATGGAGGAAAAAAGAGGCATTTAGTGACGGAGTTAGTCAAATGGACCGTTCATTATTTACAATTATTCAAGAACATATCGCAAAGAAACCGCAATATGCACAATATAATGGAGTAGACTTGGAAAAAAAATATTACAAAGACATTTTTGAAAAAACATATTCACATATGGAAAACATTTTACCTTTTTACTGGATGCCAAAATATACACTCACCGACGACCCAAGTGCGAGAACGTTGGATCATTATGTATCTTCTTCTGAATTATAAGGGGTTTTTGTAATTAGATCCACCATACTTCTTCTAGTATCGTATTTTTCGTCTAAATGCTCTTGATAATCGTCTCCTTCTTTACCGTACAATTCATTTCCTAACTGTATTTCTCGACGATTAGGATTTAAGAATTCTCTCTTTAAATGTTCTCTCAACTGTTCGGTATCGTAACAAATAATTTGTTTATTCTCTACAAGATAATCGTGTAAATGCTTTTCAGTAATATTTCTCGTGTCTTTAATATTAGTAACATAATATACAACATACTTGAAATGTGATAATATCATATTATATTCATTCAACTGAACAAATGTGTTAGATGTTTCAGATGATACAATAAAAATCACCATATTTGCGTTTTTGATAATACTTTCTATTTCTTCATTCGTTCTATTTTTCAATGTCCATGTTATTGTAAAATTATATGACATTAATGAATTGTGTATTGTATTTATCAATACATCGTTAGATGAACATATATGAATATGTGTAGGGGGAATCATATCAATACTGTTTGCCGCACCCATTTATGTTATATTATGTTATGTTTTACAGTGGATTTTGCAATACATATTATTTTAACTATTTTCATATCAATTTTTTTGTATAAGATTATTCATATCCATATAATTGAAAATGCATCTACTTGATATACTTTTTTTTTCATTTTTCTTGTATTTCGCGAAAGTCTGAATCATGGGAACACATTTATGTTTCCATATCCATTCCGTTTTGACTTCATTGAATTGATCTTTTCCTTCTTTAATAAAAATAAACAACAGTTCAGTTAACTGTTCGACTTCATTCACTGCATTTTCTTGTTCTACTTTTTCTACAATTATCTCTTGTATGGTGGTGATAATTGACAGAACGCGTAATTTCGGGATCGACTCTTGTTTCATCAACTTTACGATAAAAACGGTTAATGCCTTTCTCATATCATTTGCTTTATTACTATCACAAAAAGCATCATAATCTGTTTCGTTGTCAACAATGCATTTTAGTTCTTTTATTCCAGTTGTATAATTTTGAATATGATTTCCAATAACATCTTTAAATGTCTCATACTGTATAGATAGTTCTTTGTACAGTTTGGCATAAATTTCAGAATAAAACGAATTGATACTTGCTATATCAAAAAATGAAGTGGTTACTTTTTTGATTAATTCAGGGTCTAATTCGTAGACTTGCTGTAATAATTCCACAATAATAGCTTTTTGAGAATCATAATTTTTAGAAGATATTTTATTTAACGATCCACGAATATCCTGAACTAATTTATCAATACCTTCTTTTGGCTTTTCTATTTGAGTTGTTTTGAATTCAGCCATTCGTCCCCAGTTTTTATCATTATTATCACTTTTTTTACCATTATTAGTATAACTTTGCTTTTTATCAGAAGTACTTGATTTATGAAATACTTGTTTTGATTCATCTCGATGATGGTTGTTTAAAGTGTGTGTTGTTTTTTTACTGTAATAATTATGTGTTTGATTATTTTCAAGTATAATTGGTTCGATAATGTTATTTAGATCCATAATCTGCTGCACAATGCTCGGTTCTAAACAATATGGCATTTTCATATTGTTTTGAATGTTCTGAAAATCTTCGAGAGAAAAGTACATCATTATATTTTAGGTAGACTCTTTACATATATAAAGGTTTTCTATTTATATTTATTAAAGATTAACTCCTTATTGTATAAGAATATAAATAGAATTCCGAGATAATAATCAATATAGGATGGATAGTACTACTGATAATGATAATATAAACACAGGGGTTGAGGATATTTTGGATCCCCTTGTACATAAATGGGACGAGATGGACCTTTGTCCTGAAGTATTAAGAGGTATTTATGCGTTTGGTTTTGAACAGCCTAGTGAAATTCAAAAAAAGGCGATTGTGCCGATGATTGCTGGTAGAGATATTTTGGCTCAAGCACAATCGGGTAGTGGAAAGACTGGTACTTTTGCGATTGGTACATTAAATCAAGTAGATACCTCAAAATCATATACACAAGGACTTATTTTAGCACCTACACACGAATTGGCCAAACAAATCGCAAATGTAGTCAGTAGTATTGGAGATTCAATGAATCCTCCTCTTCGTGTGCGTGTAGTAATTGGTGGAACTTCTATTCGTACAGATATTTCCGAAATAGAAGTAAATGTTCCGCATATTATTGTAGGTTGTGTAGGTCGTGTATACGATATGGTTTCGAAACGACATATTGATTTGAGTAATCTTAAAGTGCTTGTATTGGATGAAGCAGATGAAATGTTGTCTCAAGGTTTTGGTAGTCAAATACAAGACATTTTTCGTTCACACCTTTCTAAAAAGACACAGATTGCCTTATTTAGCGCGACTATGCCAACTGATATGATAATTCTTACCAAGAAAATCTTACAAAATCCTGTACATATACGTATGAAAGCTGAGGATTTAACACTGAAGGCGATTCAACAATATTATGTAGCCTTGCCGAATGATGAAACAAAGTATGCCACATTAAAAGACATTTTCAGCGTGATTAGTGTAAATAAATGCATAATTTACTGTAATAGTGTACGGCGTGTTGAGACACTCGCTCATTCTATGGAACGCGATGGATTTTCTGTAAAATGTATTCATAGTAATATGGATAAATCCGAACGGCAATCAATTATGGAATCATTTAGGAATGCTGATACAAGAGTATTGATTTCATCTGATATTACCGCACGTGGTATTGATGTACAACAAGTAAGTGTCGTTGTGAATTTCGATATAACGAGTAATGTAAATACATATTTACATAGAATTGGAAGAAGTGGTCGATGGGGAAGAAAAGGATTCGCCATTAATTTAGTGACGCAAAGAGATATTCAATATATGCGTAATATCGAAAAACATTATTCTATCACAATTGATGAATTGCCAAAGAATTTTATGTGTACAGTATAATTAGAACAATTTCTTTCTTACTTACTTACTAATTAAAAAATAATAATAATATATATTATCATTATTTATAAATGAAAAAACCCCCAAACGGAAATATCGATGGATTAATACACGCATTAAACCAAGAATCATTAAAACGCGATATTAGAAGTCGTAGTAGAAATTCTTCCATTAATAGTAGTCCTTCATCTCGCGCGTCAACTATATCACCAGGAGAGGTAAACACTCCAACCCCACCAATGGATAATATTTTTAATAATTCTATACGATCACAATCACTTTCACCGATGGATTTACTTACAACACAGTTTAACAATATAAGTACAACACCGTTTAACAATACAAGTACAACACAGTTCAACAATATAAGTACAACACAGTTCAACAATATAAGTACAAGTACTAATGATACAACTTATGACGATCTATGTTATCATTTGGCTCGGTTGTTTATTTATCTACAAGATATTACAATAAAGTCGTCATATAATGCAAGTCAATTTTTATTAATTACTTCAAAAAACACGATAAGTATTATACATAATAGCATAAAATTTATAATCCTTTTAATATTCCAAATCATAAAAGAAGAAACTAAAAAAATTGTAAATACAACAACATTTCGAGGTATGATGATTATTATAATGGCCATGATGGCAACTCGGGAGGGAAGAGACACTTTAACTAAAGCATATTATATGATTGCACATTTTGTGAACTACAAAGAAATATATGGTGGCGTCGCATCCATTTTAAGTTCTATTGCTCTTATCAAACCGTTTTTTACAGGTATAGATACATTTCACTTGACACAACAACAGTATAATCATCGTTTAGAAACCCAAGTAGCGGGTATGCAAACTCAAATAAGTGCTTTACAATCTCAAAACCAAGCAATGTCACAATTACAATCTCAAATTCAAGAAATGTCAGTACAAATACAATCAATTAATGACGGTCAACTCAAGATACATGATCAAATAGATAGTAATAGTCATATAGGTAATTTACAACTCGATGAGCTTGGATTTAAAACGAATGAATTGCTTGCTTTGTCAAAATCCAATAATCAAGGTTTGATGAATACATATTTTAAAATTGAAAATGTTGATAATCAAGTTACCCAATTGAAAACGCAATTGATAACACTTTTCAAGATAACAAAAGATAACGATAATAAGCAAAATAAACAATTTGATAAAATAATAAAAGAACAGGAACAAATAATAACAAATATTAGTGAACTCGATTTCACAAATAATGAAATGCTCAAACACATGGTACGAAGTTCTAGAGATGTGGATCAACTTCTAAATAAAATGAAAGACAAGACCTACATTAAGTTAATGACGGCAATTTTACAATCTACAAACATAAACGCGAAAGATATTGTAAACTATTTAGGTTTTTTTCAAAATTATATTACATTTACTACCCCAAATCCACAAATTCGAAATGAATACTTTTCTGGAGGTAAACGTAAAACAAAAAGTCGTAATCATAAATCGAAAATTCATTTGAAAAGGAAAAAAAAAAATCACAACTCAAGAAAAAAGTAAAATTCTAAAAAATAAATAAGTGCGTTGTTTTATATATTTGATTTTGCTGTACCAAATATATAAAGATGTTTACTTTCATAGATAATTTACAATGTCAACTACAAGCAGAATTAGATACAACCGTTTGCTCTCTCAAACACCCATTTAAAGAACCCACCGAACAAAACACCGTACAAACATATACAAATAAAGTATTCGAATTGCCTATACACACGCTAACAGAAAAAAATACAATTCATGAATTATCGTCTACGATTGCGAATGATTTAGAGTTAATTGAGACACCAATGGATGTTAATATGTATTCGTATTTATTCGACCTTCCTGGGGATACGCCTGAGGGTCAATTGAATCCGATAATTCAGAACAAAAACATATTTGCACAAGAATTATTACATTCATGGCAAACTCACTTTAGTAGTAATGTCACGTTTCTAGAAGATTCTCAAGCCGTTATAAAATCAATGAACATCATATATCCAACGACTGTATGTACAGTATCGACGGAAAAAATAAATAAAAATTGGCAGACTGTAAAACATGATCCAAAGTTTTATGAGCATTATGGTTATTTGGAGTGGGATATGTTAAAACAGTTTAATACTTCCTCTACTTTTTTACAAGCTCTCTCAATCGCACATATTTTGTCTCCAATAATGAGTTTTTTTATTCCTCTCTTATTTCTCATTTTCCCATTTATCATTTTGAAAATACAAGGAGTTCCAATATCGATGTCAAAGTACATTGAAGTATTGAAAGATATTGCCAAGCATCATTTCATTGGTAAAGCGATTGTAGGAATGCAGAATTTTTCCATGACGAATTTGATTTATTTTTTTTCCATATTGGCGCTATATCTTTTACAGATGTATCAAAATACTGTACAATGTTTACGTTTTTACCGCAATACACAAAAAGTGAACCAAGAATTGTGTGAATGGAAAGAATTTTGTGATTATTCTATTCAAAATATGGATACATTTATTTCGGTAAATCAATCACTTATTACATATAAACCATTTTGTTTACAGTTGTCTCATCATCGTATGCAATTAAATCGATTGAAACAGGTGTTACGAGAGGTACGTCCATTCAAGTGTAATATGAGTAAAACTGTCGAAATTGGATACATGTTAAGTTGTTATTATGAACTACACGAAAATGCACTGTACGAAGAGTCATTGCAATATGCAATGGGATTCGATGGTTATATCCATTTGATGCACGGACTGTACAGAAATGTGCAGGCTGGTTTCTTAGGTTATGCATCATTTGTCTCAGATAAGAAAACAATAGACTTGAATATTAGTGGCGATGAAACCGAAACTCAAACACAAACACAAACTCAAACACAAACTGAAGATGAAGATGAAGATGAAAATGAAGATGAAGAAATAGAGGCGAAAGATGATATGCCTATAGAAGACCCCGATAATTCTAACAGACCTGTAAATATCATTAAATCACAATATTATCCTGCACACATGTATAATTTGAAGTGTGTAAAGAATGATGCAACATTAGATGACAATATTATTATTACAGGACCGAATGCATCTGGTAAAACCACTTTCTTGAAATCAACTGCATTAAATGTTCTTTTCTCTCAACAGGTTGGTGTTGGATTCTATCAATCATGTACAGTAAAACCATATCAACATATGCATTCCTACTTGAATATTCCAGATACATCAGGGCGAGACAGTTTATTCCAAGCAGAATCTAGAAGATGTAAAGAAATCTTAACTTCTATTCAGAGTGGAGGTGAGCAAGAAAGACATTTCTGTATTTTCGATGAACTGTATTCTGGTACAAACCCAAAAGAGGCGACCAAATCTGCATATGCATTTATGGATTATGTACGTACATTCAATAACGTCGACCTTGTATTAACAACACATTATACATCCATTTGCGATAGATTGGAAAAATCTAACAAAGATCCTGTAAAAGCAGTTGTCAATAAACAAATGGAAGTGTTAGAAAACGACGAGACAGGAATATGTAAAGTAAAAAATACATACAAGATCATTGATGGTATTTCTACAGTAGAAGGTGCTATAAGGATATTGGAAGATATGGGTTACCCAGAAGAAATGCTAGAAACTGTAAAAAATATAGATTTGGAGAGTGAACAACTGAATACGGAAATGAGTATTGATTTGTAATTATGTACGAGTTGATTCTGTATTTACAATCTTATCTTATATAATATATATGGAAAAAACATATATCTATCTATCTATCTATCTAATCTATATTAGCTTCAAAATTTGTTATAAATAATAAAATATAAAAACACATTTTATTATGTACAGTTAAAACGAAATTAGGTTAAAGTCTTCGGAAAATGCTTATTGACATACTTTTGCATTGAAAAGTAATCAACCGTCACATTATCAGTTTCGGGACCAAATAATTTCTTCAAAGTAGTATCCATCATGATATGTCTACGGTTTTCAGGGTTTTGTAGTTTATTATCGGAGATATACTTGATAATGAACTTGGTAACTTCTGTACGCGAAGCTAGAGTTCCCTGTTCTTTTCCAAGAAAAACACACAACTCTTCTGATATAATGGTTGGTTTTGCGAAACCGTGTGGTTGCCGTGTCTTCTTAGGTTTTCGTTCACTCTTTTCCTGCTTTTTTTGAAGTTTCTCAACTTCCTTGCGTAAATTCTTGATATCAGTACGAGATGCGTCCAATCGTTTCTTCTCATCTAAAATCTTATTGTCAATCGAATATAGTAAAAATAACATTCTCTGAAACCCCTTCATTTCCTTAGATTGTACAACATCGGTATTGGTTTCAAGAACTAGATTATTTTCCATAGAAACAGACATAATAATATATTGGTACGATACATATTATTATTCATTTTTATTTATATAGATTTTTCACAATTATAGTTAAATAGTCATCTCTACTTCTTAGCAGAAAAATTCAAGTTTTTCTTAGTTTTTCCACGGTTTACTTCTTGAAAGTTTTCATTGGTTGTATGTGGTTGTTGTTCAGAAGAAGGACCGCGTGGAGTATGTCTATATTCTTCAACATCTCTCCTTCTTTTCATTAGAGGAGGAGGAGGACCACGTGGAGTATTATGTCTATATTCTTCATCATCATTCTCTCTTTTCCTTAGGTCAGGAGTACCGCGTGGAGTATGTCTATATTCGTCATAGTTCTTTCTTTTTGTTGGAAGAGGAGGCCCACGTAGGTGTGTGTCTTCTAGTTCTGTATTTGCGACACGATTTATTTGTCTTGTCTCGCACATAAGACGACCACCATTAATACCAGTAATAGTAGTTGCTTGGAATTCGTGTGATTGGTTTACAGATTTGATCATTTGAAATTCTACATATTCTCCTAGAACCAAATATTTGTACTGTGTGTTAGATGCTTGAATAGTTGTATAATGAGCGAATACATCATTTTCGCCATGAATTCCAGTGGTGGTAATAAACCCGTATCCAGCTTTGTTATTGAACCACTTTACTTGCCCAATAAACTTTTCGATTATCGCAGGTGTATCGGTAATTCCGTCAATGGAGACAGCGTTATCTACAAGAACATTTTTAAGAGTTTCGTTATCAGGTTGCATTATATGATAGAAGCGACGAATATATGAGTTATATCAATAAAACATAAAATTGTTTTATATTGTTTTCTCTCATTAATTTATAAATAGACCACGATTAAAACTCATTCATTCATTCATTAATAATGTATACAGTGTCTCAAAAGATTATTTTAAATTTACTGGTTATCCTTTTTGCACTCATGTTTATATACTGTATATACCAATACGTGCAAGTCCGAAAAATAGAAGCATTTCATTAGTCAAAAAATAGGTTCTGATTCATAATTCCATTTTGCACAACTTTTAATCATATTTAGGATTGGTGTTTCAATCGGATATTGAGATAACCATTTGTATAATGGAATCCATGATTTACGATATACTAATGTCTCGTTATATGGATGTCTCACTTCGCTTAATGAAACCTCTGAATTGTTATCTTCTGGATATAGATCCATCCACGGTAATTGTACAGTATGAAACTTTTGTAAATACAAATTCAAAAATATATAAATGAGAGAAATAAAATCATCTCTACGACTTGGAGTTGTTCCATTCTGTACATACAAACTGATATATTTAGGTGTACCAATGATATTCGTTTTACTTTCTTTGGGAATATACATTTTATCTTTACCGCACACATAATACGTGGAGAGACCAAAATCAATTAAATTCCAGTCACCAGTTTCATCTCTTATAAAATGTACAGGTTTAATGTCTCGGTGTACCACACCTGCTTTATGTACTTGTTGTAATATTTCACAAGATTGTTGAAACCATTGTACAATAATATCCCAATCCAATGCATTCGAGAGAGTACCTCCTGTGAATAGAGTAGTCGCTGCGAATCGCCAGTTATCTTCTGTACCGTACCAATATAAACGAGGTATATGAGTAATGTCTCGTTTTAGTAAATGATGCAACATGGTAATCTCGTGTTGTAATGATGCATATTCCGTGTCTCTTTCTTCTACTTTCAATGCGTAATATTCTTGTACAGTATAAATAGGTTCTTTTTCTTGAACCAGGAATACTTTCCCGAACTTTCCATTTCCTAACGGTTTTAATAATGTATATTTTCCAATAGTGATTTCTTCAGGGTTATTATTTGAAACATCCATTTCGTACATACATATAAACATATTATACTTCAATATCTTTATATATTAGATGTCAGACGAGAATAGTGGGGGTGATGTTACACCCGACAATTATCACGAGTTGGTTCGTACAATAAAAAAAGATGAAAAACGAGACACTCAACAAGAAGAATTGGAAGAATGGATGACTGATCTTTTAGATAATACGCAAAACGCTTATGATTATTTAGAAGGAAAACACATTTTCGAATTTCAATTGGAAATCGAACGTCTACTTATTCGTGTGAATCCAGAATACGTAGAAAAATATAAACAACCTTTAAAAGATTTTCGGTTCATAGATAATATTTGTGAATTGAGACATGGTTGTTTTGTCAGATGGTTGTCTCGGAGTCACACAAAGAAAATTGCTAGAGGAGGTAAGTTTATCGGAATACGCTTTAGTGGAAATCATACTTTGTTAATGGTGGTTATCCAAATGGGTAAGACAAGACGTATTATTAGTTACAGTATGACTAATTTTTATACATTTCAGAGACTTACAACAGAAGAGTCTATGATTCTAATGGCGAATCGATTAGAATACCAGCAACCTGTATGATTGCGCAAGAAAAAAGTATATGTATATGTATAATGCGTAGATATAATATAAAAGACAAAAGAAATAAAACATATATTTATTTTAAACCAACAAAAAGTAATATCTTAGATGATATAAAGTTGTTACTTGAAAGTGATGATAAAATTGATGTATATCCTAAAAAAAATGACGATGTAAACCCATATGACTCTTACAAAAATGTCACGGACTATATTTATAGAATCATAAATAACTCTGAATTTTTATGTAAAGGATTAAATCCTGATTATATATTAGATTCTTTTGATAATGTTGATGCTGTAGTTATTCTTGGTTCTTCGATAAATATATTACCAAATGGAAATGTCTTTGGATTTGCATTAATAAAATTTGACGAAACAAAAAATTCGATATACATTGATGTTATTTGTTCTCATATAGGCATAAAAGGTGCTGGAGATATTTTAATTAATGAAATAGAAGATATAAGTAGAAGACTATTAATGACAGAAATATACTTAAAATCCGTTAAAAGTGCTATTTCATTTTATGAGAAATATGGTTTTATCAAATACGACAATT
>TARA_B110000114_G_scaffold185181_1_pt1 | contig 16610 bp, 14 predicted proteins | sample TARA_B110000114 | Tara Oceans TARA_B110000114 (sample SAMEA4397311) | marine metagenome | biome: Polar Biome; feature: [SRF] surface water layer (ENVO:00010504); material: water (ENVO:00002006), including particulate matter (ENVO:01000060) such as... | depth 5 m
TCAAAAGTAGGGATTATACCTCTAAGGTAGCAACCGTCAAGGAAATCTTAATTAGTTTTTATATTTTTTGAAAATAGCCACCAATATCAAAAGAAATATTTGTGTTTATAGAACCTTTAGTTGATGGGATAAATTCTATGGGGTTTACTATTCTAAAATCAACAGATACTCTGCTATCATGTTCTATATTTGTTTTATTACCATGTAAAAGATTTGCTCCATTAAATACAAGAACTTCACCATAACTTACATTATATGGTTTGAAATCCTTTTTATCTTCTTCAGATTCAATCCATATAGTATTTGTATTATATGCATCAGTAAATGGTAACCAAATGTTTATTTCACTCGTACCATGATTATAATCTCTATCTCTATGCCATTCACCAACTGCTTGATTGTTTTTTAAATGAACTCTAAACGTTGGTATTTTTTGGTATATAATTTCATCTAATTCAAATTCATATTTAATAAAATTTCTAATAAATGTATTATATAGTGTTTGAAATTTATTTAAATCATCACGATAAAATCTTTTGTGCCAAGTAGTTGACTGGTCTTTTTCTCTCACAAGAGTATCATATTTTTCAACTTCGTGTAAGTTTTCAAGAGTATTTGTTTTTAAACTACTTTTAATTACTTCTCTAAACGGATATAATGAAGTATCATATCTTAACTTATATGTTTTCATACATTCCAATGTTTTTTTCTAAGAGAATATACATCAATTGGTTCTCTTTTCATATGCCCACCTGTTTCAAACTTTGATGATTGTAATGCATATCCTGCTAAAAAGTTTCTTCTGAATCTATTTGAGTGGTTTGTTTCTGAACCATGTACTGTATGTGAATGTAGTAAAACCATTTCTCCTTTACGAGTATATCCCTCAATCTTTTTAAAATCATGTTCTTCTGGTAATACACATGGCTTACCTCTTTCATTTGACCAGTTTTTAGGGTTTGTTTTTGCTCGTTCATCATCAACTTCAATTGGAAGTATTGGTAATCGATGAGTACCCTCTAAATTCCAAACAGCACCATTTTCCTTATCATGATTATCCAACGCTAGTGCAACATTAACATATTCATTATGTTTACATTTTGTATAAAATGAATTCTGATGCATATCTCTGCCTAGTTGACCAGGTGGTTTAAAGTATGCCCAAGTCTGAGTACCATTTACAATACCACCCATTAAATATTCACAACACTCTATTATTTTTGGATGTGAAAAAAGTTTTGCGAGTTTATCAGATAGTTTATGTGGGTACATAAATGGGTCATATTCTCCCCATTCATTACCAGTATCTTTATTGTAGAATCTATTTGTTCTAAGTTGTTCTAACTCAGTATTAATTTCTTCACATTCTTCTTCAGTAAGTAATTGTATTGTTGAGAATCCTCTGTACCTCCAATCGAAGGTAAGTTGTTGTTTCTCTTCTTCAGTAAGATAACTCATATAACGTATTTTAGTTTGTATATGTATATATATTAACTTTTATAAAATTGTAATAAATTTGGTAAATATAATTTTAAGTTTGGAATTAGATGAGAAACTAGTTTTATAGCAGTCGTATTAGAACCAGGAACAGATTTATCTCGTATTGTTCCGTTATCAGAGTAAACAACTTCTTTTGGTCCTCGTATTCTCCATTTAACATCAGCAACAGTATATAATGGATTACTTAAAAATTGACCTTTTTTAGATTGTGATAATTCAAATATAGGTGAACCTTTATCATTTGTTTTTTGTAAAAAATATCTTCGGATATATCCTCTAGTATAATCCTTTTCTGCTGGTTTAGGTAAATATGCCTTTATTTCCTTATCTTTGATAGGATTTTTAATTATTTCGTTATATCTATTTATTATACTCATTATTCTTCTCCTCCTATCATTCTAAAATCACACTTTATATTCGTTGTCCAAGTCATACCACCCATTGTATGTCCAACTCCTGTAATTTGATAAAAACTAGGAGGTCCAAATTTAAATGGTGTTCCTTCAAATTGCATCATATCACCTACTTTAAATCCACTTAATCCTTGAACTGAAAAGTCTATACTTGCAAGACCTGGTATTGGGTTAACTCGTTGTGTATATGATAAATCAACTGAACCTTCTATACCCGCATCTACTTTTAAACCTCTATCTATTAACTCAACTGCTTTAAGTGCACCCAAATCATTCCATGTACCAACACATAATAAAGATTCAATTACACCATTTTTAGCTTTTGCTTGTTCTTTATCTGTTAGATTTTCTACTATATCTATTTTACCTTTTCTATCTTGTACTCTTGAGAAAACACCAGCTTTTTGTGCAAATAAAGAAAATGCTTTTGCATTTGATGGTACTTCTTCTGTTTGTTGTTCTTCTTGTTGGTCTTCACCCGCTGAATCCTCACTTGGTTCAGGTGCTCTATATAATGCAGTTCCAATTTGATTTTCAAATGTTGATGGGTCTGAATATACACTACCATAGTGTAAGTAGGGTGTATCACCACTACCATCAACTGTATTAGCTGACATATTTTTTATCACAAGACTTGATTGTTGAGCTCCAGGTACACTCATCTTCCATGATATTGATGTAAATGGAGAACGAACTCCTCTTGCTTCATATGTTGCAATTCCTTCTATTACTTCTTTATCAACAAAACCTCTAAAACTAACATCTTCAATTGCCAAAACATTTGGTCCATCTACATCACCTTGTTTAGGTCCTTCTCTTAATTGAAAATCCCACAGTCCATTAACTGCACCATTCATACCATTTAACAATTCATACATAACATCAATTGAATTCAAATTCTTTTTGTTAATTACTTCACAGAAGAAATTATAATTAATATATAAATCATTTAACCATCCCCAAAAACCAGCTTTTTCTTCAGTTGCGTTTATAGTTTCATCACAATCATAATTTAATACAGATTCATCTAAATCATATGTACATGGAAATGCAAAAGGAACAGGTCTTGTTTGTCCCGTTGAAGGGTCATTTGCAGAACCATTAGCTTCTGCTCTTTCATTGCCAGCTGGTGCCTCTTCTACCAACGGATGTAAATTAGATAAATTGTTGTCATTATCCAATTCTTTAAAGTTTATAAATTTTACTGGCTCTTCACTATCGGAATCGGTTAACGCTTCTTTTAATCCAAAACTAGGAGCAGTTGTATTTGGTATATACAATACTGAAGAATCTGTACTCCACATATGTGGAAATGCCTTAATTACTGTATTGTTGGTATCGATTGTTAGAAGTGAACTTTTAACACCACTACATTTACTGTCTTTGTGGCTTAAATCAACTACATAATCATTAAGAATAGCTATCGCTAATTCAAATCTGATAAATCTTTCTTTAGAAAATATTGCAGTATCGCTTGGTATTGCCAATTTATCTCCACTTTTATTTCTAATAGTTGCACCCTTTGTAAGTGTTTTTTGTAAATAATCTCTTACATTCTCATCAAAATTAACATAGTTACCAGGATATGCCCACTCTATTCCATTTGAATCAGCTCCCTTTACCCATGCTCTAATATTTTTTGTTTGTTTTTGCTCTGGCAATGCATTAAACATTTGTTTAAATAATGCACTTCCAGGTGTACTTTTACCTATCTTCTCAGGTTCAAATGGTGTAGGGTTATTATCATCCGATTCATTTGTTCTATTACCCCCACTTTGAGTTTGCATATATTCTGCTACTTGACCAGTTCCTGATATTTGTACTTCTATATCATAGGTTTCACCTTCAGCAAAATTTACTCCTCCACCGGTTACAATACCCAATGATGCATCATATTGGTAGTTTGAATCTTTTCTTTTACTTTTAATATAAGCCCAATTTGTATATTCTAGTATCTCACATACTGAAATTTCACCACCACCTCCAACTCTCTGTGAAAAGGAATCATTTACATTCCACCCCCATTCAAGGAGAACATGGAATCCTGGTTCTAAAAAATACTTAGCTACTTCATCAGTTTGTTCTTTAGTGAAACACTTAATTACAAATTTACTTATCTTAAGAGCACCTGCTTGTCTTTCTTCAACATTAAATGATGTTATAACGGGAGATGGTCTCAATCCTCTACCTACTACACTAACAGGAGTTGTCATATCTAACTGATACCCAAGTATACCTGGTTTTTCTAAATTACCATAGGAATTTTCAAAATTGTCAGCAGAATCACCAGTCTGATGAATACTTTGCATTACTAAACCACCTGGTCCGTCATCATCAGCCGATTTACCAGTTGAAATAACTCTTATCCAAGTAGATAACCCACTAACACCACCTTCTAACCATGGTTTGTTAGTATTTTCCGCTCGACTATCCAATACCGCTCTTAATTCAGGATATAAATTTGAATATTTTGGATATGCTCCCATGGATTATATTTTTTTGAAATCGTTTACTATCTTATTGTATTGTTGTGGTATTCTCAATTGAGTTCCATCTGGTAATCCAAATGTTGCATCATGTATATTATTTGCAGTTGCAATAATCCACCATAAAGAAGAATCTTTATAAAATTGATTTGCAAGAGTATCCAATCTATCATCTGTTTGTGTTACAATATATATATCAGTATCAGATTTAGGTATATCAGGATATATTCTTGACCTAAAGACGGTTCTTCCATCATTAAGTTTATGTCTTTTATTATTATCGTATCTACTATTTGCCATAATTTTATTTTATCCGAAATCTAGTGTTATAGGTTCTAGACCAGAACTCATTGGTTGAATTCCAGCAGGTTCTGGTGCACCAACTCCCGCTACACTACCTCGATAGTCGTATAATCTTTCTTCTGAACCTGGTGTTTCTAATAACTTAATCGTCATTGATACATCTACGAATTTTGGTAAACGTATTCCTTTCACATCAATTTCCCAAGTACCAGTATCTGGCATTGTATATGTAAGTGATTCTATAAATCCAGTTCTTTCATTATATAAATCTCCTAATTGGAATAGTATAAAAGGAGGATTAACAATACCACCATCAGTAATTTTAGGATATGTTTTTGATGTAAGATATTTTAATCTATCCCAACACATAATTAATTCTGGTTGATTCATACAATATAAGTTCATATTAAATGTTATTGTTCTTTCTACACCATCATATGTGTAATAATTGTATGGATTACCTATAAATTTATTTCCACTCCATGCTGGTGTTGATGATTCTGATAATCCTGTTATAGTAGCTCTAAAGAATTGTCTATCAGATTCTTCTTCTTCGATACCTTGTATCCAAAATGGTATTTGTGTATCATCATCCTGAGCTTCTGCTCTGTTAAAAAGGGCAAGTCCTGATGTGTTTGATTGTATTATAGGTACTACGGGAGCATTTTCATTAATACCCATTCTTGATTTCACACTACCTGTTTTGTTATCTTTAGCCTCGGTTGAATAATGACCGTCTGTTTCACCCTTTTTTGTTCCGAAATATTCTCTCCTTTCAGGTACGTTACCCAAATTATTAGGAAGTTTTCCAGGTTTACCAAATATTGCTCCTCGTAATGCATCTTTTCCAGCATTAAGAGCTCCACCAACTGCTTGAGTTGCTAATGTTGATGGGTTACCACCAGCTGCTTTTAATAAAGCTCCTAGTCCTGTTCCGTTTTTACCCCAAGTTTCTCTTGTATAAGCTTCATTTGATTTAACGTCTGCTATGGCTTTAGGTATTCCCGCACCTTTAATTTTTCCAACTTTATCACCCTTTTCAAGACCCATTCTCGATGGTAGTAATGTTACTGGTATACCAAGAAATGAATTTACAGCATCTCTTGCCTTACCAATGGCTTTGTTTAATCCTAAACCTCCACCTCCACCTTCTAATAACCCCTCGGTCATCGCATCCTTATCTGATGTAGTTCTTTGTGCTATACGAACTGCTTGATTACCATATATTAGAGGATTGTTTATATCAACTAATGATTTTACTCTAACACCATTTGTTTCTTGTTCAATATAGTTTGAAATAGATGCACCTACACCTCCTCGGTTTTCTTGAGATTTAGAATCCACCAATCCATCTGCAGTTGTACCTGAGTGTGGTAGTTCTTTGTTTTTAAATAATTCTAATATTGTTGGCATATATTATCTCCCTTTATGAAAACATTCTATTAAAGAAGTTCGTTCTTCCAGCTCGTTCTCCAAATTTAGCTGAAGCTCTTGTTAATGCTTCACCATCCATTTCAATCATACTTCCTACGATTACTGCTTGTTTTATTTCATCTAATTTTTTTATTAAACCTTTATTATCACCACTATCTGATTCCATTCCTTGAATTGATGCTGCTAATTGTGTAATAGTATCAGGTAAAGTTGTTTTTCCTGATTTCAAGAATCCTTTTCCTGTCGTTGCTCCTGCCATTCCAGTCACATCACCTACATTTGATTCTGCTAAAGCTGCAGCTGAACTTACAACTAAATTCATTGAACTTGCGAAATCATTCATCGCACTTGTTAATATTGTAATAGGAGAAACCATTGAATCGATACGGTCTGTAAACATATCAAAATTTTCAATAGTTGTAACTAATTGAGATGAAAACGTTTGAAGACTAGGTCCTAAATTCGTTAATTCACTTATCATAGCAAAAGGGCCACTATCTACTTCTTTACCAGTAACAAGTTCCTTCCCTTTATCAAATATACCTCCGATGAACCCACCTACTGCTCCTACTGCTGCTCCAGCTCCTGCTGCAACTCCAAACGCCCCAAGGGCTAAACCAAGTGCACCAATCGATACTGCCATCGCCGCCACTTCACCTGCTTTACCTGAGTTCTCTACTATCATTCCAATAGTAGAACCTATTGAATCAAATATACCTACGATTGTACTACCAACCGTTTCTGCAATTGATACAAACGCTCCAGCTACTGTATCTACGATAGGTGCAAATGCTGTCATCAAACCAATCATAGTATTTCCTATTACATCTGCTAATTGTACAAATCCGTTTACAAGTATTTGGATTACAGGAACTACAATAGCTGCAATTCCTTCAAATATAGATTTAAACATTTTACCTAATGGTTCAAGAGCAGGTGCCATAATTCTCATAGCTGCCGCCATTCCAATAAATGCTAATGTGATTGCGGCTAATCCAATTAGAGCTGCTGGATTTGCTAATGCAGATAATCCTCCTGATAATCCTCGTAAGAATGCACCCATTCCTTTTCCAATAGCACCCAATGCACCACCAATACCTTTTGATATAGAGGATATCAATCCCCCAATACCACTACCAATGGATTTCATTGCTCCACCCATACCAGATGCGATAGATTTAAGTGCAGCTCCTAATCCTGATGCAATAGATTTAACTGCTCCACCGATACCTTGTCCGATAGATTTAATACCATTACCCATTGTTTTTAAGAAACCACCACTTGAACTAGCAGTTTGAGTTGCAGTTTTTCCTACACCTAATAGACTCTTACCAAGTCCAAATATTCCTCCTCCTAGCGTTTTTAAAAGTGGAAATATAAATTTTAATCCAAGAAAAGCAGCTCCTAATAGAACTACCTTTTTACCTACTCCACCGGGAGAATCTTTATCTTCTCCACTTAAACCTCCAAGTTTATTACCTATCCAATCTAATGCAGGTTTTACAGCATCCCACATTGTCTTTGCAGCTTCTTTAATTGCAGTAAATCCATTACCCATCCCCTTAAAGAAATCTCCGATTGAACCTTTATTCGCTGAGAACCATGTACCTAGTTCTTCTGTTTTCGTTCTTATACCTTCAATAACACCTTTAATTTTTTCCATTACAGGTTTACTTTTTATGAAGTTTATCAATCCTTTTGCTAATGGAATAAATATAGATGAAAATTGTAACGCCAATGATTGCATTGTTCGTTTCAATCCCTCCATTGCAGTAGTACGTTGATTTTCTACCTTTTTCTTTAAAAGAGCATTTTTGATATCCTTTTTACTCATGTTAGATATATCTTTACCCTTATTAATCATCTCTTGAGCTGCAGCTAATTCTTCACCTTTTAAACTACCGAATTTTTTCTGTAATCTTTGTTGATTAATCATATCACCAATTGGCATCCCAGCTGCTTTTGCTAGAGCTTCTTGTTGATAATAATTTAGTTTACTTAAATCACCAAGTTTACTTACTTGTTTTATAGTAGCTTGTTGTGCTCCTACTATATCTCCTTGTGCCGCAAGTTGTCTTGCTTGATTGAAGTTTATATTAGTACCCAACATTGCACTTGCTTCCAATTCGTTATTAATAGATGATTCGAAATCAAGTAATCCCTTAGCAACCCCCGCTGCTTGTTTAATAGATGTACCCATTTTAGCTGCTTGAATCGCTGCTTTTTGTAATGCTTGTGGTGAACCCTTAAAGAACGTATGAATTTCTTCAGAACTTTCAGCCATATCCTTTAAAACTTTATCTGCAGGTACACCTGCTAAAGTTGCGGCTTCAACTGTTGTATTAACCATCATCTGTGCTAAATCTTCTGAATGACCAAATGCATTTTGGAATAGTTTATTCACACCACCAATTGCATCCATACTCAATCCAAGACCAGCTGCTAATTTAGTTGCATTAACTAATACTCCCTTACTAAGATTTTCAACTCCACCAAATGCATTTACCATTTGTCCTGCTAACTTAGCTCCTTCTGCTAAATCACCTGTCATACCAAATGTAGCTCCAGCTGCTGAATTTACTTTGGATTCCATTCCATCCATGGCTCCTCTTAGTAATCCTGTTTCTTCTCGAAATGCTATTGTAGCTTTACCAAGTTTCTCCATTGCAGAGATTCCCATAGCTAACATTCCAAGTATTCCAACAATAGCACCCATTGCAATAACTTTCATTATCCCAAATCCACTTGCACCTTTTTTAAGTGCATTTTGTAATCCACCTAATGATGTTCCTGTTTTTTTTAATCCTTCTCTGAAGTTTACTGTAAAGTTAGTAGCTGCTTTTCCTAATTTATCTTTTATACTAGAAGATGCCTTACTTGCCATACTACTAATGAGACCACCTAATACAGGTACGCTACTCATTTTACTTACCATGTTATCTAATCCAGCACCAATTGATGATGCAAACTCTTTAGCTTTGTTATTTACTTGTTCTGTTGCTTGAAGATGTGATTCTTCTACTTTAAGTGCCTCAATTGCAATATCTAATGAATCTTGTTTCGCATCACCAACTGCTTTATTTTTACCGAAATATGAAGAAGCTATTTTATCCTTCTCAAATTCCATCATTTGGATTTGCTTTGTGATATCAGCTGAAGAAGATAATCCACTTACTTGTGATGATAAATCAGCATTAAACTCTTTCATTTTCTGTCCGAGTGCAGTACGATAATCTACTTGAGAATTTAAATCATCTGTGATTGCTGATGACAAAGATTGTGTCATCGACAAGGCAGCTTGATACTCTTGTTCAAGTTTAATTCGTGCTTTTTGTGCTTTTAATGATTCAGCCATCTAATATCCCCTATTATTTTTTAGCATCCAAGAATGTTTGCCAACTCTTTGGAACTGGCTTTCCTTGTTTTTTTCTTTCTTCGGCTTTCTTCTGTAATCTTAGAAATGCATCATCTACATTTTTAGCTAATCTTTGGAATTCTTTATCTCCTTTTAAATTTCTAGCTAATCCTTTTGCAAATAATCTTTCTATAAATCCTTCAGATATGTTCCATTTTTTAGATATGGCTTTTTTAACCTGTTGTTTTTGTTCGTTTGTGAGTTTCATATGTTTTGTTCCCATTTATACTCCTATAAATATAAGACATAAAAAAAGTGAGGAATTTTACTTCCTCACATTTACATTTGGTCCTTGTGGTGAAGGACTCTGAGATTGTTTACTACTCTTCATTTGTTTAGCTTCATCCTCTTTTGCCTTAGAAAGCTCATTATAATAGAAATTTCTTATGTGTATTGGTAACCTATAAACTCCTTCTTGAGTAAATCCATTTCCATAGTAACATAATTCAAAAATCTGTTTATGAAGAATTGTAGAGTAATTAATCGGTAGGCCAAAAAAACCCGACTCCCATTGGAATGGGCTTCACCTCTCTCTCACCATTATTTGGGTTAATCCAATCGAATTCCATATTGATATCAGGTTGGTGTTCCCTAACATTTAATCGGAATGCTTTTGTATCTCTCGTTAAGAAAGCATTATTTATAAACTTATTGATTGTGTTAACATCAGTTTCGCCATCAACTGAAATAATCATATATCGATATCTCGTTGTTAACTCAGAGGATGCACCATCTTTGTTTAATCGTGAAATTGCTCTAATATCAGCTTCCACTGCTTTTTCATCACCATGTGTAAGTAATCTCCATTCAAGGTTTACACCTGTTGAAGTGGTAAATGTGTACTTATTTTCTACATTTAACTTTCCAAGGTCTGTTTCTTTGGTTTGTACTTTTGATAAATCAACATCTGTTTCATGAGTTTCACCCATTTCATCCGAAATTTGAACCTTATATTTAGCACCGTATCCTAAAATACGAGCTGCTAACATTATAGCGTTTTTATCCCCTAGTATAATATCATCGATATTAACCTTTTTATCTACTATAATTGATTCAAATAACTTATCAAGTACCACCCCCTTTCGAATAAGATTCTGTGAAGCAAGAATTTCTTCTTCTTTCGCAGTCATGTATTTAATCTCAAGTTCTCCAGAAGAAAGGGGATTGTCTTCTGGGTAACATTTACCTTGTGATGGTAGTGATATCACTTCGGTAGGAAAATCGTAATTTGCCATATAACTTTATTTTAATTGTTCGTATATAAATATATAACTTTTAAAAAATTAGAAAATAAGACACAAAAAAAGTTCTCACTAAGAGAACTTTTTCTTCATTATAAAAATATTTTGGAGGTAATATTAGAATTCTAAAATTGCGTAATCATACGAAAGTGTCAATGTGATTTCGGCAGGGTCATTAGAAGACCAATCTAAATCATTAAACACAGCGTTGTTGATAAATGCACCTTTAAGAGTCCATTGTTCAATTTTATCACCTACTGGTCCTAACATATAAACTTGGATATCTTTTTTATAGAAATCTGCATACCCATCTCTACCTGTTATTGATTCATGTGATGTTCGTACCCATTCCATTACGGCTTGAGCTCCACTTGGAACTATTGGGTCATATAGAGTAATCTCTACATCTTGCCATTCACCTTTACCTTTTAATTTTCTCTTGACGTTTATGTGGTCAAGTGTAATAGTTTCAAATGCTATTGAAGGTCTATTTGCTGTTTTTATCAGATATGAAGGGATACCATCTATCTCCATGATGAATCTGTTCTTCATCTTTGGTTCAAAGTTGGTGTAGAACATATCGTTAAATTCTAATACTTCTGCCATTTTGTTTTTCTCCTAATTATATTCTATTATAAATATAGTTTACTTTTATTTTTAATTAATTATGCCGAGAACGATGCTCCTGTCGGTAGGATGTTGAAATCTAACACGATGAATTCAGCAGTTTTTGTTGGTTGTAAGAAAATCTGTCCAGCCAATATATTTCTGTCGATAACATCTGGTGTGTTATTACTCTCGTCCATTACCACTCTAAAAGCGTAAAGTCCTTGTCTTTGTTGTATTCCTTCTAAATAAGGATTAACGGTGTTTAAGAATCTACCTCTTGTTGAAGCGGTGTTCTGTTCGAATACTAAGTATCTTGAAGTTGAAGCAATATACTTCTTAACTTTAATCATTAATCTTCTTACGTTAATTCTATCTAAAGCAGATGCTCTATCTTGTAAGGTTTTTTGTCCAAATGCTACGATACCTTCTCCAGGGAAAGATGCGATTGGATTTACTTTTCCTTCATATAAAGTATCTCTTTCAGCGTGTGTTAATCTATTCAATACAGATACTGCTCCTACAATACCACCTCTATTTAAACCAGCTGGTGCAAACCACTCAGCGGCTACAGCATCATTGGCTGCAAATATTCCAGGCATCAATACTGATGGTGGAACGGATGTTAATCTATTCGTTCTTGAATCGATTGTTTTAACCCATGGGTAGTAAGTACCTACATAGTTACTATCTAAGTTACCTGCTTGTTCTACGGCTTGTGATATACTATCTGATGATACATTTCCATTTGATGAATTGTAAGTTACCCCTACAACATCACCGATGAAGAATGCATCTTCTCTAGCTTCTACCATATCTACTACTTTATCAAATACATAAGAATGATGTCTTCTTACGATTCCAGGTGTTGATACTAAATTGATATCAAAATCATCTGGGTTAGATACTGAAGCAATTGCTTTTATATATGCAACTGAACCACTTGCAGTTGAAGTAGAACAATTAAATCCTTGTTGGTTTCCACTACCATAGTTTGCAGATGAACCTGCAAGTGCTATTTCAGTAGTTGGTGATACACCATCAAATCCTTGTTGGAATCCAATTAACATTTGTCTTTTGTTAACATCAACAGCAGCTGAACCAGTCAATTCGAATCCGAATGAATGTGTTCCATCTGTTGTAGTTACTGTTCCATCAAATGCAAATACAGTTGTTTGTCCGTTTCCGGCTCCAACTGGAATTGGTGATAAGAAATGTGCGTTATCAATCTTAACAGTTCCTGTCTCTAAATCAATACCACTAAATTGTACACCATTAGATGCAGTGTTATTTTTAGAATCCGTTGAGAATATTACACCAGGTGTAATAGAATCTGAACCACTAAGTGGTGATAAGTATTTTGCGTGTGCAAATGGTCCAGCAGTTACAGGGAATGAACCCTCTACCTTACATTCTACTCTTATATACTTAGAACGATTTACATAATCTCCGTTTTCAGTTTGTTTTCCATTAGCATCTATTACAACGTTTCTATCACCGATTACTTTTTTCAAGTAGTTTGGTGAAGCAGGGTCTAAATTAATATTACTAAATGTTTCTAAGATTTGTGGTCTCTTATCTGTATCAGAGTATCCTCTAACTGAGATTGAGAAAGTTGCATAATCAGTAGAATTGTTACTTCCAGCTGCTTTTACGTTAAATACACTTATCTTAAATTCTTTGTTATAGTTTCCACCATCTCCAGTAGTATGTAATCTAAATAAATCACTTCTTTCACCGGAAATCAACTGAGATTGTATCCAAGGAGTGGAAGCGTGTTGAATATCGTTTGTGAATTCTTGAGTACCTAAATCAATTACAGTTACTTTAGAACCACTTAAGATGTTATTAGATAACCCTCCAGCTTCTTTTTCAAAGTACTTGTTTACATATATTTTTTTAGGTCCTCTTGCAGATTCTCCGAATACATCTGATAAATCATTTCCTGCACTTGGTAGTACAGATGCTGATACACCAGTTGATATCCTTGAACCACTAATTGAGAATGCTGATGCTGATGGTTGACAATCGATAATTCCGCTGATAGGTTCACCATCACCAAGAACACCAATAGATTCTGCTCCAAGATGTGTGGTGTGTAAAACTCCAACTAAACTTTGTCCTCCTTGTGCTACTGAACCACTAACTACGATACCAGCTGCTCTTGTATGTGTATAACCACCTACTTGACCAACTCTTACGATTGTTACTGTTCCTGCTTCTCTAAGGTAATTTTGTACGGTATAACCTGTATAGTATGAACCATTAGGTGTGCCGAATATTTCTTCGAATTCTGATTGTGTACTTACAACGGTTGGTACGAATGCAGGCCCTTTTTGGAAAGGTCCAATTACAGCTGCTCCGATTTCTCCAATCCCTTGTGCTAAGAAAGAAAGGTCATTTTCTCTCGTAAATACACCAGGTGATACAATTTTTTCTGCCATTTTTTATTACTCCTTGTTATGTTATTTGTGTAATGATACACATATAAATATAAATAAACTTCTCTAAAGAACTATTTTTCTTCTTTATCTTTTTCTTTTGGTTGTTCAGACGGTTTAAAAACGTTTGAAGTTGGGTCATAATTACCATCTCCATACTTTTCATTTAATAGTTTGAACATATTTGATTCTTCCAATTGTAAATTTGAATGTTGATTCAATAATTCATCTTCCAATGCTACGATTTCATCAATTCTTCTTTTCTTTTCAATTGATAACTGTCCCAACTTTGTAAAGATGTTTGAAACATCTTGTCTCAATTGGTCTAATCCTCCAACTTCTTCATTTGTAAACTTTATTTCTTTTGCCATTATTTGATATTTTTGTTCAAATTGTTTTGATATATATAAATATAAACTTTTTATTAAAACGTAATTTTATGCAGTAAATGTAAGAGTTTTATAACTAGATTTTAACCCATGGTCAATTGCTCTTACTCTTGCATAATATACAGTACCACTTGTAGTTGAATTTACAACATTTAGTGAAGTTCCATTATATTCGGTAAAATTAAATATCATAGTACCAGTGAAACCAGAGTTTGTATTTACTTGCACATCATATGCAGTAATACCACCTGTACCACTTTCACTACCCTCAGTCCAATTTAACATTTTTTCTGTACTATTATCAATACTATATGATAATGAAGCTGGAGTACCAGGAGAACCTAAATCTGTATGTGAATTATCTCCTTTGTTGTGAGTTATAAATCCATTAGCTAAATAAGTATCTGGTGATGTTACATCAAGTGATACTATTTCAGTAATTTCATCATTTATTTCAATACTTGTAATTTCTACTTCACTTCCATCATGTTTTATTAAAGAATCACCTTCTAATATAGTACCAAGTGTTTTAAATAGTAAAATATTATCTCTCTTTACCAACATTGGGTGTTCTGATGTACCAACAATCGTTCCTTCATTAATATCATATGTTCTTTCAGAAAACGAGAAAACAACATCTTTTACAATTACTTCAATTTCACTTACACTATCATCTCCATCATATGTATAATCTAATAGATTTACATCTTCACCATATTCAGGTAAAGAATATCCTTTTAATCTATCACCTTCTTCTAACTCTCCAATTTCAATATCAGTTCCATCACTTTTTTTAACTAAAGTATCGGATACTAAACATAATGCAGTTGAGTTACCATCATAAGAATCTACTGAATGAACTGTTTTAGTTCTAGCACTATTATAATTTGTTGCATGGGCATTAAACCCATCAGCAAATACGGTTGATAATGTATGTGATACAGTGCCTTTAAGTGTAGTTTGTGAACCTGCACCTTGTGGGTTCATATTACCAACTGTAATCACACCAGTATAATCTTGGTTTGCACCAATACTTAAATATCCTGCAGAATTTCCACCTGAATTAAATTCTGGTGTAACTGACCATGTAAAATTAGCTCCTCTTGATTTTATTTGTCCAAAGTTAGAACCCTCTCCACCAAATGATAATGTATATGTTTCGTTTGTAGCTTCAACAGCATAAGTATATCCAGCTAATGAACCAACTGAATCTATTCCATATGAAGATATTGAAATATCATCACCAGCCGATGGTGAACCTTTAATAGTACCCAATGATACGTTTGAATTTTGAGTATCACCAGTTGCTCCTGCTAAATTATTTAAACTAAGTGTTTCTCCTGCTGAAATTGCCATATATAATGTTTCCTATATATTATAAATAGTAAGTAATTCGTTTACCCACTTATCTTTATTGGTATAATTGTCAATCATGTATTCTTTTAACAAATTAAACCATTTATTTTTTTCTGAATATGTGGTTTCTTTTAACCTACTATAAATATGATTAAATTCTTTTTTAGATGAAGCTCTATATGGATATTCAAATTCTTTACACCAATTTGTATTTAATATTGGTAATTTTCCGTTATCTACTGCTTCAAAAATTCCATATCCAAATGGTTCTACTGAAAAACATGAATGAGAAATTCCCCAATCCATATTATAAAACATATCTTTGTGTTTAGAATTATAATGATATACTTTCATTTTACTTGTATCTAACTTTACTCCATTTTTCCAAATAATATTAAATTCTTTAGAATTTGTAAATAAATAACTAGGTAGTTCATCCAAATAGTGTGGGTTTTTTCTACCTTCACATCTTGATGCAAATCCTATATTGGTTGAATCACTTAAAGGTAAATTATGTTTAAATTCATAAAAATTTTTAATATTAATATTTTCATATTTTATTTTATACAAACCAATCCATATATTATTCTTTGAATGTTTTGTGATTTTTTGTTCCCATGATGAATCTATAAAAGGATGCCATCCAAGTGAAGCATCCGTAACTACTTGTGATATTATAACATCATTTACTGAATTGTGTAAAACATTTGAATGAATTTTATCTAAGTTATCATCAATAACTTTCATTGGTGTATAATGACCATGTAATATATTGATTCTTCGGGCACCTTTGGATAATTCTTCAAATTTTTCCATATCATCACCATGCCAATGTGCTTCTATTGGAAATTCATAATCATCGTGTCCTTTTGGTTTGTTTCTATGTAAAAGAAGAATTGGCTTTACATCTAATTTAGGAGCAATTAGTTCCATCCATAAATTAACCCATGTATCAGTACCAGCATTTACCCAAGGTCCTCCACCCGTAGTATAATACACATCATATACCATAAATTATTTTTTTAC
>TARA_B110000114_G_scaffold16045_1_pt1 | contig 16558 bp, 9 predicted proteins | sample TARA_B110000114 | Tara Oceans TARA_B110000114 (sample SAMEA4397311) | marine metagenome | biome: Polar Biome; feature: [SRF] surface water layer (ENVO:00010504); material: water (ENVO:00002006), including particulate matter (ENVO:01000060) such as... | depth 5 m
TCTGGTTCTGGTTCTGGTTCTGGTTGTACACGTACAGCGTTAGGAACCACGACCGATTGTCGATTTTGCTGTACCAAACCTGATTTTTGTTGTGGTTTCGCTTTTTTTGTTTCTATCGGTTCATTTTCGATATCAGTTTCTAGACGCGGATGACTTAGATAGTCATTTGACGCATCTCTTGTATTATTCCCGTAACATACTAATGGTATTTTTTCTGTTTTATTGTGACTTTCTTTGTATAACCTACAATCTACAGCAGATTCTTTGATAATATGTAAAAACTGGTCTATTATCTTTTGTTTCATTAAGGCGATTTCATACAAGTATTCGTCAGTTGTAATATTTTTGTTCGTATCCAATTTACTGACGTCGTTATTCATGAGTTCTTTATATTGGTCGCCTTTAATTTGGGATTCAGAGAATACACTCAAGTACAAAAATACTTGTACGTTTCTCAAGTTTTCTGGTAATTCTAAATGGCTTCCAATACGTCGCGCACGTCCAATAACCTGATCTGTTCTAGTTTTATGCCAATATGGTTCCATAATGTGTACAAATCGTGTATTTTTCAAGTTGATACCTTCTGCGCCTGCTTTTGTAATCATAATTACTTTTGCAATATCACCGTACATATTATTAGGCGCCACTTTTTTCAATCGACTAGCGATTTCATCTGGTACTTTATCCCATAAGCCATTATAAATATTTCTCGCGATTTCTTTTACTTCGGTACTTTCACTACCAGTATATGTAATATATGCAGGTTTACCAGCATTTTCAGGTGTATCGTAATTAACAAGTCTCCATCCACCCGCGTATTTCTCGATTTTCAATTCTCTCATTCCATTTGTATCTAATGTGAATTTGAAGAACATAATCCCTTCTAGATTCAAAAAATCACTGTACAATAAATGTGGACCTATATTGTTCCTATCTTGTACACGATTCAATATTTCCAAATATTTTGGGCTATATCGTTTTAATGATTCTTTACTAAAGAATTCTGTTTTATTTTCAAACATGTAATTTGTAACTCGTTCAATATCTTTTTTGTAGAGTTCTTTTTTGTTTTTATCTGAAGCATCTTCATTTTCATTTGCATTTGCATTTGCATTTTCTTCATTGTTATTATAAAATTCCAATGCACGTGGTCGACCAGGGGTCTTTGGTATAAAAAAGTTAGAACATAACCGAGTAGAAGAACGATAACTGCCAGTTGCTTGTAAAACCTCATGATTATTGCCTAATCTCTGTTGCATCATATTTTCTTTCATTTTGGCATTTTTCTCCATTTTAATTTCTTCTGTTCTCATTTCTGCATATGTCTCGAACTGTTCATCACTCATTGCTACTTTTACTTCGTGATACTCTTGACCAGATTCATTCAAAATGAAATCGGGAAGTAATCCTTCTTTAGGACTTCGGAAATAAGAAGTTAATCCCAGAATACGTTTATGTAGTATATTACGATTGGTAACTACATCGGATGTAGATACACTAATTGCTTTTACAAATTTTGATTGAAAATCGTTTTCTTTATCAGGTAGTGCACTATATTGTACATTCTTTGTTGTCTTGACTTCTAACCCATTTTCATTTAGACGTCTAATGATCTGTTGTACAAATTCTTTATTTGTGAGAGAACTATCCTTCAGTACACCGTAATAGTTTTCCGAACTTCCTCCTACCAATCGTTGTTTATTGGTAACAGTTTTATTTAAATAGGTTTTATTTCCTCGTATTTTTTGCGTCTGTTGGTGTGGTTGTTGTCTCATTTGTTTTTCAGTAGTAGCATTACTGAATCCGAATGGATTTCTAGTAATGGTTAATTTCCCACGCGCATACTCGATATAATCATACTGTAAAACATTATGTTTGTCCAATATTTTTTCGATAAAGAGAGTATCTACTTTTGCATTTGTTTTTTGTTCGATAGTGAATTCCCAAGTGTTAATAGTTCCACGTAAAATGTTGTAAATAATACCCATTTCGTGTGGATGATTTACAACAGGTGTACCCGATAGAAGTACAATACGTGCATTTTCTGCTTCCATAAGAAATTTATATATTTTAGTAGTAATCGCTGTTTTGTCTTTGAGATTATTCTTGATATTACTAATAAAATTGTGTGCTTCGTCAATGATTACTGTACAGTTATCGAATGGATTTGTTCTACCTTTATTTGCTTTTACTAATTCTTCAATGCGTGTACCAAGTGCCTTCCCTGCATTGTAATGTACAAATTTGTATTTATTCTGTACCATAATAGATATTTGTTCTTTGATCATTTCTTGGTGTTCCATAGGATATGTATCAAAATTTGCAGGTTTCTGTATATCCACCATCCACGCCCCTTTGTTTTCAATCACGAATGTCTCAGGTAATTTCAATGCTTGAGATAATAGTTTTATCATTTCGGCTTTTCCTTCTGTTTTCAGGAATTCCCAATTTTGATTACGTTTGAATAATGGGTCTCCGAAATCTTTTAATTCTGCATAAGACTCAATTTCTACGGAATAATTAGTATGCAGTGATGCTGGTAACATGATGATAATGTCTTTATCTTCTTTTAATCCTTCTGCGATTGAAATACTGGTATACGTTTTTCCAGAACCTAATCCGTGATAAATAAGTAAGCCACGATACGGCGAATATATACTCAAATAATCCATAACGACTCGTTGGTGTACAAAAAGGTCATTCGAATCTTTATATTTGTCTCCATTTTTCCTTGCTAATTCATGTTTTGAAAATAATGTTTTTAATTTTCCGAAGAATGCTACACGATTATTCATGTAATATGAAGGTGCACGTACAACGAGCGACTCTCGTTGTGGTAATTTATCCTTGAGGGATGATAGGTCTACTTCTGCAGCATTTACTTTGTCTAACAAAGCTTTGTTTTTTGGTTGTTTTTTTACAGGTGACTTTGCGAGGGCAACCCCTGGACGCCCGTATTTATACCGTAAATATGATGTCATTTGGTGTCTCAGCCATACAAGTACATCGTATTCTTCTACTACTTGTGAAGATGGTCTGTACATTAATTTCGCAGGAAGAGTTAAAAAGAGAATTCGTTCGAGTTCTAAAGTATTATCTTGAGAGAACTTTTCATACAGGGCGTTATATTCATCTGTCTTTTTCCTGGATTCATAATCGGAATCTATAGTTAATTTCAGTTTTTCGAATTTCTTTTTATTGTCGATTTCTTGTGCTTTTTTGTAAGAAGAAATAAGTGCTGCTTGTAATTCCTGAGATTCTTGATTTCTATATTTTGCAGCAATCATATAATGGTCAACGGATGACCAGGTTTGTCCATCTAATTCAAAAGGTGTCTCATATGTATTGCATAGTTTTGCACGCCAGTCTTGTATTTTTGCCAATTCTGTATATGATTCACCAGAATCTTTGATAATGTTTTCTTTCGCGGCTTTACCTGGTGCAGTTTTTGTATTTGCACAAACGACAAATATGGTAGAAGATTCGGTTTCGATTGATTCGAAGTGGTTATTTTTACTGGGGAATGGTGCTTCTCTCAATTGTTGTTCTTCTTCTTCTTCTACAGACAGGTTATCCTCTTCTTCTAGATGTATAGATTCCTTTGTCAGTTTCTCTTTGATAGGTGGTACATTTTTAATTGACAATTCAGAGTCAGAAGAAGTTGATTCCATAGAAGATTCTGTAGTATTAGATAATTCAGGTTCAATCGGCAAAGAATTAGGGTCTTCACAGGACACAACTAACATTTTATTATGTTTCAAAACATCCAATATATTTTTACGGTTTACGGTTCGTTCTTCTGTTTCACGCTGATCAAGTAGAATTTCAGATAAAGGTTTTGATTGTATTTGTTTTTCTTCTAATGTCTCGTCCACATTTATATTTTGTAGAGTTGTCTGTAAATCATTATACCGTATAGCAACAGGTTTTTGTTTTAAAATACTGACTATGTTTACAACATTCATTATGTAATATAACAAGGTATATATAATTCATTTATACTTTGTTATTTGCTATTCTTATTGGAATACATTTATTGGAAAACATTATGTTTTTGTTGTATTTTTCCGACAGTATCTTGGAAATCGTAAAATGTTTTGAATAAATCAATCGCCATTCTACAAGAGATTTGTTCTGCAGTTTGTTTTGTTTTATGTGTACCTTCTCCTAAAAAGAGATAAATACATTGTTTTTCGGCAAGATAACAATGAATCTCATTAAAAGATTTAAATGGACATTTTCGGATAGTTTGATCATGTCGTACCCCGTATGTGGTTTGACCTATACATAGATATACACCCATATTGTAACCATATTCTGTAGAGTATGGTTCTATCTCCATTAAATGAGGTGTTATTTTAAATTCACTTTGCATGAGTTCCTGTAAAGGGCGCTTAAAGTTATCACTTTGCTTTGTGATTCGTGTCCAATCAATGTAACTATCAAAAATAGATTCTACAAATAATTGTGCAACTTGAAACCCTGGACCACATTGACACCCACTGTTAAACCAACCATCTTCGTCGTGTATAGTAACACGATTGAAATCTAAGAATAGTGCACCAACAAACGCTTCAAAAAGACAACCTAATTTCTTAAAATTATGACGTAAATTTTTTTGTTCGGTATGTTTAGATATCATAAACCATTTACCAAGCCCCATATCATTTGCTATTCTCCCAATTGTCTCATTTTTTACTAATTCGATTTTGGTATCAGTCATAAATCCTTCATCTGATTTAGGAAAACGTTTATATAAATAGAATTTGGCAATACATTCTAATACACCATCGCCTAAAAATTCCAATCGTTCATTCGATTTCGTGTACAATTCCGTACAGTCATCTGATTTAGGCACAATTGTAATATTATTTAATTCATTTAAAATATGAGGACGCTTTATGTATGATTTATGTACAAATGCGCGTTTGTATAAATGAAAGTTATGAATAGGTACGTTTACGTTGTGTTTTTTCAATAATGCAATGACTTCTTCTGAAGTTATTTCATTATTTAGGGGATTATAAGGATCAAAAAGAAACATATCTTTTCCTTGTTTTACTACATCTTGATCCTTTTTAGACATTTTAGAAATTTCTGTCATTTTGATACTGATACTGATACTGATACTGATAATAATGTACAATAAAACCTGGTTACCTGTTTATATTGTTTTGATAAAACAACAATACTTTCTTTCTTTCTTTCTTTCTTTCTTTCTTTCTTTCTTTCTCTAAAAAAAATGTAGACAGAGTATATATTTTGATTTAATTAATAATGCCTTATTCTAGTAAAGTTGCATATAGAGATAGTCGAATTCATCATATTGATGGAAAAACAAATGTCTCACATAAAGCGGGTTTTCCTTTCATGGTTGGTAGAACCTCATGGATGAGCATCTACTATCCTAATCGCCCTCTTAGCGTTTGGAATACTGGTGGAACTAAGAGTTGGTCAAAATCTTTAGGTTTAAGATACACTGACCGTTAAATATTTAGAAACAGACCGACAGAGATATCACTGTATAAAATGATGATTACATCATAATACCATATAGTTGTAATATTGGTATTATAATGAGAACGATGTTTCGTTATATTCAACTAATGGTCATAATAATGACTACATTATTGATTGGAATACTGTACTGTAAATAAATTATCGTGAGACACCAATGGGATGAGTATATGGGTTTTTACGGAATGCATCTAATAATTCAGGACTATTACGGTCTAATTGGATTCCACTATTGTACTGTTGTCCTACGTGTGTTTGTTGTCCCATTAATTCTGTGCCATACGTTTGTCTCGGTCCATTCGTTATAGACTGTTGTCTTGTATTTAATATTTCCCCACTTCTATTTTTTTGATTAATATCCGCATTTAGTATATTTGTATTACCTTTTACCATGTGTCCCTTAATAGTTGATGATTTTATTTCATTATTATGCTGTCTATATTCGGCATCATATGGACGAATTGCTTTCCCAGATGCACTTGAACCACCTGCATAAGAAACATTTGTTGTGTCTCGTTCATTACGAATAGGTTGATGCTCAGATACTTTGTAGGCACCACCATTCTGATTTGTATTCACGCCTGATACAAAATGATTACGTTCAGTTGTCTCGCGAATAGTTGGTGCGGGACGGTCCGCAGGATTAAACATATAAGATGAACTTACACCAGATTGTGCATTTTGATATGGTCGTATTGTACCAATGGCATTTTCTTTACGAGATGGACGTAATTCGTCTAATAGAGGTGCAACCACTGCGTGAATGGCACCACTAAATGCACCAAAATATGTATCATCATTTGTAGTTGTACGGTTGTTAGAATATGCCACATTACTTTGTAGAGAATAGTCACCTGTTGTTGCACTTTTATGTCCTACACTATTCGCGATACCAAATGGTACAGCCCCTAAATCCATATGTCGAGATTCCATATATTCCCCAGCTGGACTAGAAACCGCAGGATTCTGAGAATTCGCAATACCAGTATATGATGCACTTGTTTCGGGACGGTTGACATCTTTCATTAACGGAATTGCGTGTAACATAGGCCCTTTTTCTGCACCAGTCGTAGTAAAATATCTGTCGGGGCCGTGTTCCCAAGACCGTTCTACACGATTCTTTTCTACTTTACCGATAGAGCCAAGTGTTTTTGTCATATGAGTCGCGGGGCCTTCATGTCCTAACATAGCTATACCCCCAGAACGTTGATTATTAGATGTACGCAATTCATCTACAGATTTAGGCATCCACGCTTCTCTCATTGCCATACCAGAATTGAAACCACCTTGACCATTTAAAGAATCGCCTAATCCTAACCCAGGTCCTACCATTTTTGATTCAAAAGGTTTTGTATTGGCCATTCGCATACTCGGATTTACGCGACCTTGGAAAAACTCATTTTGGTTTGGTGCTCCGTGTGCAAAATGATAATTTTCACCTGGTGAAAATAATGGGGACTGTTCGGTTTTACGGATTACTTGTGTTCCTGACCCTGTATAATTATCCATAGTACTTTCAGTTGCATCTGCTTCCACTATATTTGACCGATTCTTAGAACCAAAATAAGGAGTCATATTATTATGTTCAAAATACGATTGGTTTACAGTCTCGCCTGTCATGCTACGGAATGTCTCGCCCGTTTTGCCTTTGTACTCTTCTTTACTAAAATACTTATCCGTATAAACACTTGGCGCATCAAACTTCTGTGTTACCGATAATTTTGAAGTTTGGTCTAACTCTTGGGTTGTTGGATTAATAGGATATTCAGTAGGAAAATTCTTATTGGGAAGGTTAGTGTTTGGCAAACCATCTCTAGTATCATCTTTACTATAGTTTTGAAATCCGTCTTGTTTGATCTTTTTCTTTTTCTCTTTCTCTTTCTCTTTTGAGACAATGTATAATCCGCTAAGCGCAACTAATGGTATAACTAGTTCCATATAATTTTATACAGTATATACGAATATGATATATATATACTAGATATCATATTCTACTTTTCATATGTGAACCGATCGTACATCCAACCCTTTTGGTATAGACGGTTGAAAGTTATCTTTTTCTAAAATTCTAGTAGAAATCTCTTTCGGAAAAGGACATTCTAAATGAGACAAGTGTTGAGGGTCAATCAATGGTTCTTCCCATCTCGATTGTTCTAAATCTTTGTATGTCCACGCAGGATGGCTCGCCCGCGATTCTTCTACAAAAGGTTGCATAGTAGAATATCCAGTCATAGGAGGTCTAGATGGAGTTTTATAAGTAAAATGTTGATAATTATTATCCTCGACTAAATCACGATTTAAGGTACGATTCATATTTCGGAATTCACTCTCTAAATCTACGGTATGGTTCTGTAAATTAGCACCCCATCGTTGTAAACGAATATTTGGGTCTTCTAGAAAAGGCAAATGAACACCAGGCCCTGGTTGATTCAGCTGATATCTTCCTAAATATGTAGATTCTTGTAATTGTTTTTGGATTCTTACTGGGTCATCGTGAAAACGTGTAAATGCCATTTTATCTTATATGTGTATACTGTACTGTACAAGTATTAATATATAGTACACACATATTTTCAATCGTCTATTTTTGTATATAATAAATATCAAAATTCCACGGTGTTTCTTTCTTTCTTTCTTTCTTTCTTTCTTTCAATGTCCGTACATAGTTGTGTAATTGAATAATTATTTTAAGCCTCGTGAGTTACCTAGTCTATAAATTCAAGTTCATCAGATTGAACCAAAAACTTAATGTTTCTCATAATTCTATTATTTATTTCTTTCTTCCAATACCGCCTGTACTTCGGTGACTACTCCCTCTTCTCCTATATGTTCTATTCTTTCTTCCAATACCGCCTGTACTTCGGTGACTACTTCCTCTTCTCCTATTTTTTCCTGTTGAATTAGAATCCGATGATTTACTTTTTACTGTTCTAAATGTCGGAACTCTATTTATAATTATTATTACTTCTGAAGCCCTTGCTTTCTGTATTGTAGTCATGCGAGTGTGTAATAATGAAAAGTTAATATTCCATAGCAGTAGTTGAAGTGACTTACCGTGGTATAGATTTATTAATTTTTTCAGTGAATATTCAGTTTTGTAACCACGTATATAAGAATTAACTCCGTCTAATAACTCACCTATACCCTCATTAGAATCTTTACTCATAATAGTTATATATAGTAAAATGCACTAAGTATATTCACCCATTTTTTGGTTTCATAAAAAATTAATTAGAAAAAAACAGACAATCGTTTGATATATACCGCAAAAAAAGGAATAATTTATTTAAGAATTATTAATCGTACAAAATATAATACAATACTATTTACATTTCGGACCACCGAATTCAAGCGCTCAGATAGGTTGTTTCTTACACGAGTGTCTATGTCATTAATAGTTCTCGTTATCTTGTATTGTACATATAATCCTCACAATTAGTACCAATGTATGCTCTGAGAAGGTCAATGCTCTTTTTTTGTCAACAGGAAGCCAACTTATAACCAGAAGTTTTAGGTAATTTATTAGATACTTCACGATCATCCACATTTATAATTTCTTGCCACGTCATGTTTATAAATATAGATGCATCTTTATATTTTTTTTTGGGGGTCCCCCGTCTAAGCAATGCTCCAACAATTGTTGACATAATTTATTGTATACAAAATATATATTATATATTATTAGCAGTCAGTCACAAAACTATCTGATACTTGTGCATTTTTACAACAACCATATGTTCGGCGATGGTACTGAGTGATTCCATGTTTCATAATTCCTTCCAAATGTTTCTTGGTACCGTACCCCATGTGTGTATCCATACCGTATTTGGTAACTAATTCTGGGTGCTTTGCGCATAATTGCAGTATGTGATCGTCACGTGCAACTTTGGCTAAAATGGATGCGGCGGCAATTGCCATATATTCATTATCACCTCCCACACAAGTTGCGTGCGGAATTTCTGTATACTCACTTGTCTCATCATCATAATTCATACACGGTGCAAAATCGTTACCATCTACAAGTGCAAATACGTCGTGATCATAATGATAATACTCTGTTGTTAACCCTTTTTGTTCTAATATTTGTTTACGACACTGTATAATACATTCTTTCATGCTTTGTAAAACGGCTTGTCGAATATTAATTTTATCAATGACATTTGGTTCTACAAAATGGATATGATATGTTAATGCGTATTCTTTAATGTAATCCGACATTTCATTTCGTTTTTTGGCGGTTAGTTTTTTACTGTCTCGAATGAAAGAAGGGTCAATCGAATCATCTTTAGGTAAAATAACTCCTGCCACATATAAACGACCAAACATTGGTCCTCTGCCTGCTTCATCAATTCCTATTTCAAAACGGTTTCTCTCATTGTATACCAATTTTAATGAGGGTTTAGGTTCTTTTCTAGGTTTAGGTTCCTTTTTTTTATTACAGCGGTTCTTGGTTATATTGATATTTGTTTTTTCTTCAAAATCGACTACAATAGGAGATTTATTAACTAGCGACATATTTGTCTCGTTATTATTATTGTTCATACCCGTTTATATAAAGTAATTTATGATTTACGATATATTATTATTATTATTATTATTATATTATAAATCAATTTTATTTTATGTATTAACCCACATATTTTATGTTATTTCACATAATATTTTTCGTACAGTATAACATATAATAGTACGGAAATATATAAAATCATTATGAACGGTTTTATGAAATCCATAAAAGTACCAAATATGAAAATGTCTCCTTTGTCTCAATTCATCTTTTTACTGGCAATTCTAGTGCTATCATTATTGTTGAAAAGTGGATGGGATTATTGGATGAATAGATGGAATCTGACAGAAGGGTTCGACACGGATGATGCAACCTATAACGAAAATTCTACAACAACGAATATGAAACATTACAGTAAAGATGGCAAAAAATTATATGTATTGGACAAAGATTCAAGTGGTAATGTTTTGTTTGTCGATTTAGATAATGGTTTGCTTTTAAATTATAAAACGGAACCAAGCACAAGCACTCGTACATATCCTGTATACCGTAGAGAATATGGAAGTGAAGCTACAATCACTATTTCGGGTGAGTTAAGTGAAAATGAAAGTACAGAACTCAGTCGTATAAAGAATATTTCACTGTACAATAATGGGTACATGAAAACATTTGTACATCCAGATGTCAGTAACACGCATCTGGCATACATGCCTTTTGGCAATGGAACACTTGTACATTTGTTTGACGATAATAAACATATTAAAACACGATTTTTTGATGGAAATAAAAATGTGTACCCTTCAGGTACTGGAGATGACCCTGGCCCAACTGATTCATATCTTCCTGGAAAAACCCCTGATGCTACAAACGTGGGTGAAATCACTACCAATATAGACCATTTCACCACAATGACAACCGAAAAAATTGGTAATGTTGGATATCCAAATGAATTATTCCGTGTAGATACTGGTGTATATCTGGATCCTGCAAATGGTTACCTTGTATTATATGACGCATCATCAGGAGCACAAAAGGTATATGAAAATAATGGAAGAAAAATAGCAGACCCATCACATGTTCCAAATGTGGCTCGTACTGGATTCAATGGTTGGGCTGTAAATGGCCTCACCAATGACTACTTTGTAGTCTATATGGATACATCTATTAAGACTATGGTTGCCAAAATACAGTTAACGAACGGTGAGTGGAAAATAAGTAAAATCTTACGATTAGAAGATGGTAAAGTAAAAACATCTGACGAATCGCTTACCGAAACAGGAGATAGTGGAGATAGTGCAAATAGTGGAGATAGTACTATAATCACGGGAAGCGGTCAACAATGTAAAGAAGGTCATTTGGAAATGAAAATGGCTGGATTAACCATGTGTGTACCTACCGCACAGTTTTTTGGTGCTATGTTTGGCGGACAATCAAGTGGTAGTAATTCTTCAAATGGTTATGGAAGTGAATTTATTCGTAAAACAGAAGTGGTTCCACCCGTATGTCCTCAATGCCCTCAATGTCCTGGACATAAAAATGGCGAAGTATGTTCCGAATGCGGTGGCAATGGTGGATCAGGTACAAATAGAAATACAAAAGACAATAGTGTGGGTTCACTTGTAAGAAGTGCGGGTGAAGGTGGAACATCACTTACGAGAGAAGCAGGTGGTGGTGCAGCTAGTCTAGCAAGAGATGCGACAGGTGGTGCTGCGAGAATTGGAACGAATGCCGTTACAGGTGCAGTAGGATTAGGTACTAATGCGATCAATGGAACAACAAATTTGGCAACCAATACTGTAACAGGTACAGTAGGTCTAGGAAAAGACGCGGTAACAGGTACAGTCGGTTTAGGAAGAGAAATGGTGGATGGTGCAGGTAACGTAGTATCAGGAGCGGCGAGTGCGGTTGGAAATGGAATCGGGTCAGTTGGAAGAGGTATTGGAAATCTTGGAAATGGAGGATATCAGCCACAACAACAACAACAACAACAACAACAGGGGGGAGTATATGGTCAAGGATATGGTAATTCATATGGAGGACCTAATATTAATCGTAATGTTCCACCAGGAATGGACCCATATTCATATTATGGGGCTGTACCCCCGCGGGCTAGTTGTAATTATATGCCAAGAACCGCAGATTTCAGTTCATTCGGTAGGTAGATAGGTAGCTAAGAAAATCACATATTTCGCATTTTGTAAGGTTATTGCAAAATACAAAATACAGTTCTCGTTCAAACTTATACTATAATTACGGAAGATTATATAAGAACATTTAATTTTCATTTATAAAAATGGAAAAATCTCTCAATGAATTATTCGATCGTTGTAAAGTAGAAGATGAAATTCGACATTTATTGAAGACATTTGATAAGAATGCGAATGTGAAAAAGAGCATTTATTTGTACGGTCCACCTGGTTGCGGTAAAAGTCAATTTATAACTACTATATTGAAAAGCATGAATTATGATACAATCACATATAACGCAGGTGATGTACGTAATCAAGCTTTATTCAATACTATAGACAGTAATCATCTTTCAAATTGTAATGTACTCGACCTTATGTTTCGTCGTGAAAAGAAAATTGCAATTGTTATGGATGAAATAGACGGAATGAATAATGGAGACAAAGGTGGTATTGATGCACTGATTAAGTTAGTTAGACCGAAAAAAACGAAAAAGCAAAAACTGGAAAACACCACTGTGAATCCCATTATTTGTATCGGTAGTCTCGACAATGACAAAAAAATACGTGAATTAATGAAAGCGTGTCATACATTTGAATTGAAAATACCCAGTAATGAACAAATGTACAATGTACTATTACAGTATTTGCCACCGTTTAAAGAGTTCGACCCTTTTTTACAAGATCAGACATTACAGTACATACAAGGTGACTTGCGAAAAATGAATTTTATGGTGAAAATGTGGGAAAAGAAACCTGAACTGATGAATTCGTATATTATACAGAATATTTTTCACGTCAAAATGTACAATGAAGATGCCAAAAAAATAACGTGGAATTTGTTGAATCGAAATATTCCTTTATCCGAACACAGTTCAGTTATGAATGAGACCGAACGAACAACAGTTGCATTGTTATGGCACGAAAATATTGCAGATGCAATCACCAAAACGAAATCTTTCCCATTTTACTCCAAATTACTGGATAATATGTGTTTCGCGGATTATATTAGTCGTGTTACGTTTCAAAGTCAAATATGGCAATTCAACGAAATGACTTCTCTCACAAAAACCTTCTATAATAATAAACTATGCCATGATACATTAGGAACGAAAGATGTACAAAAACCATTGCAAGATATTGAGTTCACCAAAGTGTTGACAAAATTTTCAACGGAATATAATAATCAATTATTTTTACAGGGGTTGTGTCAAAAAACGAATTTGGATAAAAAAGATTTACTGGCGTATTTCCAAGAACTGCGATTGATATACGGAGACATGTTTTTTACGAATAATGACATTTTACGGTGTTTAGAACCGCAGTTTAGTAAAGATGAAATCGATATTTTGGATATTAAACGAATGTATCGATTTTTAGACAAGAATATCAAACATGATATTAAGATTGATATTATGGATGATGACAGTGTTAAGTCGACCTAAACATTATTTTGAATGAATGATATGACAATAAATTAATTTATCATTTATTTTTTTTATTGTACTAATATATATTATATTAATATTTGGAAGAATGAGTTTGATGGACGAGACAATTGTATACGACCTTTCCTCAAACGATGACAGTTATATGATAGACGACCCAATTGTATATGACCTTTCTGCAAACTATGACAGTTATACCACCATTATGATGGTAGATACCACAATTACTAGTTATGAATTATTTGTTTCAAGTGTAAATTCTCATACATTTCCTTTGATTGTAAACACAAGACATCAACCAGAAGCATTATCTGAGTTTCTTACTACCAAATTCCCTAATGTAAAACGAATCGGTATAGCAAGTCATGGACCTTTAGATGTTTCGAAAGAATTTCAAACCCCCTATTTCATTGGAGATGACCCATTTTTTCAAGATTCAGATTTGAATTTAGACACGTCTACATACTCTACGAATGTCGTATTTATGAGACAATTAATTGTATCAATGGGTTTATCAAGAATCGATTTTCTAGGTTGTAATTTACTGCAAATTCCGAAATTCAAAACCTATTTTGATATTTTAAAAAAAGATAATCCTACTTTAACAATTGGTGCGTCCAATGACCAAACAGGAAACATTTTATATGGCGGAGACTGGACAATGGAAAATACAAATGATAATATTAAATATGAATATTTTACAGATGTGATTGGTATATACAGTAGTCTATTGGCGTCATATACCAATACGATTGCTGGATATACATATACTTTCACATATACAGAAGGTAACACGTATTGTACAGTGTCTACAATCACACCATTAACTGGCGATTTAGTAATGGCGGATTCTTTACAGGATGCGAACGGAAATTCGTATAATATTACAAGTTTTGGACAGGATATTTGGTTAAATAATACATTAACAAGTCTAGATGTGTGTGCTCATTTCAATCTGGCTCCCTATTGGACGTTTATTAATGCGAGAAGTATGCCAACTATAAGCTTTGCAAGGACCTCGCTTACTATATTACCGAAAATGGATTCTGGTACGTATGTTACAGTAACGTTACCTAGTACGTGCACAGAGCTCCCGACAAATTGCTTTGCCAATTGTTCTTCGTTAACTACTATAAATGGATTTTCTTATCTTACAAACATAGGGGGCCAAGCTTTTCTTTCGTGTACTTCATTTGTTCCTCCAAGTTTCAGTAATATTACTATTTACGGACTTCGGGCATTTAAAAGTTGTCCAGGAATTACTACTTTTGTACCAGGTGCTGGTGTTACTTATATGAGAGGGGTGTTCGAAAACTGTACAAACCTAGCGACTGTTGATTTAAGTGCATTGAATATGGATATATGTGTAATGGTCGGTTCTCAATTCAGTGGCACAATTATCCAATCGATTACTTTACCGTCAAATATGACATTGTTACCAAATAACATGTTTAGTAGTTGTACTGAATTACTTACAGTTGATTTGAGTGGAATAACTACATTTCATACAGGAGGGTATCAGTTTCATAATTGTAAGAAACTGCATACCATAAGTAATTTTCCTCAAACGATAACAGAAATTCCTCCTTTTTGTTTAACAAATTGCGAAATGTTGACGTCTTTCACGATTCCACCAACCGTAACTTCAATAGGATCACTTGGAATGTATGGGTTAGGTGTAACATCTTTGATTATTCCTCCATCGGTAGATACTCTTCACGCGGCTTGTTTTAGTAATAATAATGAATTAATAACGTGTACGATTCCTCGTACTGTAAAATACATAAAGAATGGTGCAGAAACTCTTGATTCGAGTAATTATGCCAATAAGTATTGGAATGTGATGCAGAATTGTTTAAAATTAGAACAATTAGTGGTAGATTATGATATTGATGTAATTGGAAGAAATTTTGCATATGGTTGTACACAATTAGGGGTAATCAATATTGGATCACAAATTACAGCGATTGCACACAGTAGTTTTCAGAACGCTGGAAGAAATATGCATCTTGCTGGGGTCTCCGCCAGACCAAGAAGCTTAACTATGAATAGTAATATTACTTTACCTTCTGGAAACAGCAAGATGTACGGTTATCAAGGAAATCAAGCTACAGGTTATTATCAATCCATTAAGTTGTTTTTAAGAGATGAAGAAGAGAATGAATACGAATATCAAGGTTCGTTTGACGGGGAGGGGCCATATGGTACCACTTTGATTGACGCAGTCGCCAGTTTTGCTATGGGTAATGTAAATTGGTTATATAATATCCCTATTCCCACTCCAACGGTGTCGGAAAGTGGTGTTTCAAGTTTTACGGAATTTGCTGGTACGGTTGATTTGACAGATACAGCGATTGTAGGTACAACAACTACTGAAAAACGTGAGTATACATTCAATCGAATGAAAAAGTTGGTTGATAACGTATCAGGATCAAGTGGATTTGCATTGAAAAATTTCTTTGAATTGGATAATGTAGGACAATTGCCAGGATTAAAAAGAGTATATGCGAAATTAAAAGTATTTAAATCGAATAGTGAAGTAGATGCAAGTGAAATTACTTCTGGTACAGCTATTTATACTCCATTGAATGTAGGGACTTATATCATTATTCCCGAAGGTCCCGCAAGTTCTGTAAAATGGAAAATTACAAAGACTTCTGAAACTGGATATACGAAGCAATTGACTACTGGGGGTGAGATTACAATACACGCAAAGGGGGATGAATTTCAACTAGGTTCTGCTGATATTGTACTAGGATCAGTCGAATTATTTTATTTGGGAGTGAATATTCAATTGTCAGCTTTCAATACGTCCTTGTCCACGTCTAAAAGTGCAGAAGGGATTACAGGAGATTGGTCTATTTCTGGTGATGCGACAATTACATTGAATACTACTGTAC
>TARA_B110000114_G_scaffold178085_1_pt1 | contig 16454 bp, 17 predicted proteins | sample TARA_B110000114 | Tara Oceans TARA_B110000114 (sample SAMEA4397311) | marine metagenome | biome: Polar Biome; feature: [SRF] surface water layer (ENVO:00010504); material: water (ENVO:00002006), including particulate matter (ENVO:01000060) such as... | depth 5 m
GTGTCAATATTTGCTACAAGAATACCGTCAATAGATATCTCAGTTCCGGAGAACGGTACGAATACCAATGTTATGAAAACGCTATTCGATTCTGTTATTGAAGGAAAAACGTGTGTTCCTTTCGAAAACATCCGTTTGCGAACATGAAACGCGTGTGAGTAACTAAAGTTAGTGTTGTAATCTCTGTTAATACCAAGTATCAACGTTGTATCGATAGGATCAAAACTCATACCGTTTAGGACACTTGTTATAGAACCACTACCAGCCCATGCTGGATAACAAGCGTATACCGCACACATTTTCTGAAGAGTGAACGACACGTTTGTATACGATGTGCTTTGAATCGATGTGGTTTTCGTGCCCCCAAGTAACTCGTCTGGAATGCGTGTAAATAAGTGGGTGGATTTGTTCTGCAACCACTTACTAACACCATACTCAAACGTTTCCAAAGGAATGGAACCCCCCGAATCCATTCCAGAAACAGTCACCACCGCGTTTGTCGTCGTCGTCATTTTATTTCTTAATTAGAATACATAAAAAAAACGGGTCGTTTATTGAAACCCATCATGGCTTCTTTGGTAAGTTAAATGTGTTTGAATCGTAGCTTAAAAAAATTGATTTTGTTTAAAATTTATACACCTCAAAATACTCTTTGAACGGTCTTTTGTAGTAAACCCGAGGAATGACTGGCGGGGATATTGAGGACACGTGTATCGTGAGCTCGACGCAATACACCGACATTAAAGAGTGCATGACCCGACACGACGTTTTAAACTGGCAAAAGTTTGCCCTGGCGTTCCAGAGGGAGCACAAATACGTCATCAGCAAAAATATGCTGAGATACGTGTATATGAAAGAAACGAATCAAAAAGCACCCAGAGAGCTCATTAAAAAGGCGTGTCGGAGCCAATACGGGATATTAAACGTTTGTGTATTCACGAGCGCCTACCCCGAATACCACGACTCGGACGGTGTAAAGCATCAGCAAAAATTCTCATGTAAACACAACTGTTATTATTGTCCGTCCGAACCCGGGCAACCCCGAAGCTACCTGATGAAAGAGCCGGGCGTCGCGCGAGCGAATGCCTGTGGGTTCGATTGTATCAGGCAGTTCCACACTCGTCTCGACCAATATAAGGGGATGGGTCACCCGCTGGACAAGATTGAATTTGAGGTGTCTGGTGGAACGTGGTCAGAATACCCCCGCGAGTACCAGAACGAGTTCATTCGGGACGGCTACTACGCCGCGAACACGTACGGTATCCCCGAACGAAAAAAACTAACATTGGAGGAGGAAATTTTGATTAACGAAACCTCCCCAATCCATATCATTGGGCTAACAATCGAAACGCGACCGGACACGATAAATCTGGAAGAATTGGCGCTTTTCCGGAAATACAATGTCACGCGGGTTCAGATGGGCGTCCAGCATACGAACAACACGATCCTCAAGAAGATCAATCGGGGACACACCATCGAATGTTCGATGGACGCGATTCGGTTGCTGCTAAACAACGGTTTCAAAGTCGATGTGCACATCATGCCGATGCTCCCCGGCTCAACACCCGACGGTGATATGGCTATGTTCGACACCATGTTGTCCGATAGTCGTCTGCAAGTCGACCAGTGGAAGGTCTATCCGACGTCGGTTGTGCCTTGGAGCGTTCTAGAGTCCTGGTACAAAAGTGGAAAGTACAAACCATACTCAAACGACGAACTATACAAGGTTTTGTATTACATGAAAACCCAGGTTCACCGTCGAATTCGTCTCATCCGAATAGTTCGTGACATCAACGACGAGTATATCATGGGTGGGTGTTCCGTTTCTCATATGCGCCAACTACTCCAACGCGAGTTGAAGGATATATGCAAATGTATTCGGTGTCGTTCTGTTAAAGACGACACAGTCGACCCGAAATTTAAATTGAAGATTGATACGTTCGTCGCTTCGGGTGGGTGTGAATACTTTATAAGCTATGTTTCACACGACGAACAGGTTTTGTATGGATTTTGTCGCCTACGGCTGCCGTGTAAACGTTCAAAATACGAGCAATTGCCTGAAATCAAAGGAGCTGCGTTGATCCGCGAGTTGCACGTTTACTCTACAATGACACCTGTTGGCGAACGCGCAACTTCCAATGTTCAACACCGCGGATTTGGCAAATCCTTACTCGATATAGCGGAACGGATCGCAGTTTTGAACAGATACGATACGTTTGCGGTGATCAGTGGTGTAGGTGTGCGGAACTACTATCGAAAAAGGGGGTATTCTCTCGGGGACACATATATGGTAAAGAAAATGTGTTTAGGTTCATACCTTTGTTGTTATGTAACATCATTCGTCTATTATATGGTGTATTACATGACTAACATAATTTCCAAAAAAAATTGAAATTTATCCTGAAATTTATCTTAAAGTTATCACGTAAAAGAAAAACATATCACAATGTTCGAACAGTTTCGAGCTCCGCTGGGAACTGTCATGGATTGTAGCGATTACGGCATCAATATTTCTCAAAATTGTCAAGTTCAAACGAAAAGGAGAACGGGGTGTTCGAACAGTGCAAAACGGGTGTTCATTAACGCTGAGACTGGAGAGAAAATTTACACATGTAATATGAAAGGACATAGGGAAAGTGTTGATTTATGTTTGAACGCGTACGTAATTTTTGCTCGAGTTCGATCAAACTCGATCAAGCTTGAGCAGCGAAAGTTTGGACCGGATAAGTACATAGAGTTTGCATATGACGAATATGTAAAATACGACAAAATCGAAAAATCCAACTTACGGTTTCTCGATCACGCTGATGCGCGGGCCCAACTTCTAGATGATATCGACGGCAGTTATCCGATTACTATCGAACGGTGTCTTTCAAAAATCGCTCTCGGGATCCCGGGACTGGGATTCGACATGTATCATAGTTGGCTTAACTACGAACGAATCGTGTACCGTCTCCGGGGCGAATACATAAAACGACTGAACATTTACAACGAGTTTGTTCGAACCAGGTCGGACGCAGTTGAATACTATATTAAGATTGACAAATTGGAATTAGAATACATATGTGGGCATGATTCTGAGTGTGCGATATGCTTCGAGAACGTGTGTAAAGAAACGGGTGGTCACGTCAAAGATTGTAAACACGCATTTCACAACACGTGTTTACAGAAATGGTTGAATGTAAACAAATCGTGCCCAAACTGCAGGAAATCTTTGAATAAGCCACTGTTTATGTTGTAGACACAATTTGACGAAATAATAGAATCAATACTCTTTAAAAATTGTTTTTTTTTCTATACGACTTAAATATTAAACATTTGACACAATAGTCAAAACAACAAAACAACATGACGTATTGCTCAAAGTCAAAGACACCGTTCGTGAAGATGTGGGAGGAAAAGCATGCGTCGTTTGTTTTGGAGCAAGAAATCATGAACACGTATATCACGACAGACACTGAAGCGGTGGCCCTTGTTGATAGGATTATCGACATGATTCTTCAGGTTGATAAAGAAATCATTCTTCTATCAGATATTATTCTGTTCATCAAAAACAACTTCAACGTAATGGCGTTTCCAAGTATCGCAAAAGTTATCAACGACAGTGATCGACTACCGAAAGATAACCGATCCAAACCATCTATTGATGGTTATCCGGTCCTTAGTTTCGCGGACCATGTAAGCATCATCTTCCTATTCGACGAGTTTGAGAAGTTCAAACAAGAAATGTTTCATAATTCTCCCTACCCCCAAATCTATATTGGGGTATTGGGGTCTGAAATGATCATTGCGCGGGGTCAAACGTTGGATAATGGACCCCGTTTATGGAAACCTGAGAATTATTCCTGGTGGAAGCCTGGTGGAAGTTCTTCCTAGAGAACTCTTTAATATATATAGATGTAAATGTAATAACATAATTTTGACAATACTTTTTTTTAAATGATGATTTATGAATGTATGATGACTTTTTTGCGGTTCTTGTTTTATGAGTATGGGGTCTTAAATGAACATTGCCGGTTATCAAAATACTGGACAATGGACAAACGGCGAGTTGAACCACCTCTTTAACAAAAAAAAAATAAAATGCGAAATATAATTTATGGAATTACCGATTATGATGGAAGTTGAAAACCGAATGGCCAGTATCAAGGAAGTCATTGAGATCCCGTGCGTCGCACAATGTATCGTCGAACATATTTTTAAAACCGATTCGACGGAAAACTTGTTATGGTCTGAACATTATACGGAGTTACAAGATCACCTCGACGACGAGGCTTGTAAAACGTTGTTCGCTTTTTCAGTTATTTCAAAGGATGAGCGTTTTTGTGAATCGATATCACCAACTGTTCACCGAGCACGTTTTCGTTGTTTCTTTCGTAGATGGGTAAATGTGTTTCAAGTTCGTGCAAAGTCTTACTATGACCAAGAAAACGTCATATGGGGTAGATTTTTCGAACCCATCGTTTCATATGCGGTGGAGAACCTTTTGGAACAACGGGACGAAGAGTTTACTATCCATATGTTAAAGTTATGCAATTTTGCGCGAAAAAATAGAAACCTTTTGTTAGAAGAGAACGAATTGAAGGTTGTTGTTTTCCGAAAGGTTGAAGAGATGATGGATATTTTACCCGATTTTTATGACGACGGGCGCGCGTTTTTGGCGAGTTTCGCGTGAGTTTCGCGATGACGCGACGATGAAAACGACGAAAACGACGTCTCATAATAACATCTTGTTTTAAATAATGCTTTTATTTAATGAACTCTAAAATTACGCCCCAGCAGTATTATCGAACCGTATATTTCGTCGGTAAAACGGGCTCGAAGCTATTTTTGTCGCACCATGGAATCATTTCTGTGAAAAAAACAAAATGGCTATGTGACGACATTGTTGAGATGGGTCCGGTGTATATCAAGTTGTCGCAGATTGTATCTACACGCAAAGACGTGTTTCCCGAATTCGTTACGAGCCCATTGTGTGAGCTTCAGGACAACGTCGGGTGTATGGATATTGACGAGGTTAATTCTATTTTTCAAGAAAACTTTGATAAAAATGTGGATGATCTATTCGACCATTTTGAGAAGAAGCCGTTCGCGTCTGCTTCAATTGGACAAGTGCACATTGGAACCCTAAATAACCATAAACTCGCCGTTAAAGTAATGAAACGAGACATCCGCGATTCTTTTGAAAGAGAGTTGACAATCATGATCAATATTTTAACGTTCGTGATGTTATTCACACAAAACAAGTCATATAACGACGCACTTCTAACACTTCAGGAAATTTACGATAATATTGACAACGAAACTGATTTTATTAAGGAAATGAATAATATGATAAGTTTTAGAGAAATGTTATCGGACAATAGTAGTGTGGTTGTCCCGAGAGTTTTCGAGCCATTATGTTGTAAAAACGTTTTAACCATGGAATATGTTCCTTCAGAAAAAATAACAAACTTGAAAACTACGGATAGCAAGTTGTCTAAAGATCTGATGTATACGTTCGTGACCTTGATAACGCGACATAACTATTTACACTGCGACCCCCACCCGGGTAATATAGGTATTAATAGAAACCAACAAATCGTATTATACGATTATGGTATGGTTAAAAAATTCAGAGTCGACATAAAACCATTTTTTAAGCGGATCGTGTTTTCAATCCTGAACAAAAATACGGACGACTTAATGACATTCATGTTATCGAACAATATTATGTATGCCACACAATCGAACGCAAAAACGTTCCAATCTCTTAATTCATATGAATATTCTGTGATTAGTCGATTTTTGGAATACGTGTACCGGTATCTCGGTGAACTTGACCCAACAAAATTGGGAAGTGAGTTGGTAACAGATTCTGTGATTGATTTAGACAATTTGCCGTTTTCATTTGATAAAGAAATGATATACTTGTTCAAAACGTTTAGCACGTTAGAAGGCGTCTGTAAGCAAATTGATCCATCTTTTAATTACTTGGACATGATTGAAGACTTTGCAACTGATTTTGTTGATTTTGAGTTGATTATGAACAAAGTTATTTTTGATATAAAACAAGTTTCATCCAAAAAACAATCAATCCAACAAGATACACAACAAGATACACAACAACAACCCACGAGAGCGCAAACAATCTCTTCGGCTTCGGGTAACGTTTACACAAAGGTGTCTGTTGTTGTTCTCCTCGCACAGATGTTCTTGTTAGGACGTTCGATGTGACAAGAAAAAAAATTGATTTTTTTTGAATGAAGAAAACTAATATAAAGAACGAACGCCAACCAGTTACCAAATCAAAACAACTGACAATGGATCCTCACTGGACTGCCGAAGGAACGCCCGGTGTTTACAACCCCCCGATGACAATGGGTTGTCATTTTTCGGTTCTCCCGGTCACCCTCAGTGATGCAACCTTCATGCCCAATGTGATTGGTGAAAACGGACGAGTATTCAAGGCGATCAACAAGCGATTCAATGGTTGTCTGTATATCTGGTTCGACAAGGAGGAAAATGTAGTCGAATTCTTCACAAACTCTAACCAAACTGCGGTTCGAGTTCGGAATGCTTTGCTCGAAAGGATGGCTTATGTCGAGGAAACATTCATCTCAAAAGCGAAAGCAGTTGTTTAGATTCAAAAATCAATACAACAAAAAACAATCAAAAAAAACAAAAAAACAATATACTTTTTTTTGCATGTAAAAAATATGCATGTAAATAAATGAACTTAATTTGTAGTAAAATGGGAACTTTTTGTGCATCTGGGTCGTCTTTTGACAAGAAAAAATGTATCGAGTATTTTAAGCAAAAGAAAAATATTATTGACACAAAGCGCGGGTACAATCTGAAGCAAACTTCGAAGGCGCTTGTTTCCATATCGAATAGTGATTTTGAGTTCGTGAAGAGCATTCATTCGGATATAGTCAGTTGTGTTAAAGGTAATATAGAACCCGATCATTATGATAAATATATGTATGAAGCTGAATACTCGTACACAAGAAAAAAACCATCTGATGAAGATGAAGATGTAGATGTGGACGATAAATCAGACGATTTTTTCACAAATTAGTAAAGATTCCAACCAATTCTCAAAGATTCACAACAAATTCTTTTGCACACATCGTTGATTATTTAAAGTGTAAGTGTAAATTAAAATACACTTAAATATGGACGATGATTTGGTTGACGACATATCGATAGTTGTAAAGCCGTTCCCGTTCAAGTATTATTGTTATATAATTTCTAATGAAAAAGATAACACTTATAACGGATACACAACAAACCTTAACCGTCGTATTCGCCAGCATAACGGTGAGTTGGTGGGCGGTGCGCGCGCCACGCGCGGAAGGGGTCCTTGGAAATATGTCGCGATTTTAACTTCGTTGGGATGGACAAATACGTCCAGCGCGATGCGTCATGAATGGAGTATAAAGTATCCTACTCGTCGTCGACCCCGTCCCTCGAAATACAATGGTGAATTTGGGAGAATCGAATCTCTTGAGCACGCCGTAGAGAGAATGTCCGAATCGGGAGAAGACGTTTATTGCTTTACTCCACAAAAACATATAAGCCATATCACCCGGACATGTGCGACACATCCGTTCGTAAAAGTAAAATGTATAGACGAAATGTGTTCATACGATTCATCAAAATCTTTTTTGTGATGGTAATGTAAAACAGATAGGATAATGTCCCCAAAAACAAGGAAGACTCGTGTGATTAACGAAGACGAAAGTATATATTTGGGACGGGGTGTTTATGGTTGTGTTTTCTCGCCCCCCATTCCCTGCGACGACAGTCAAGAGAAACCGGGACGACGGTCCGAATACTCGGACAACGTGGGAAAGATTTTCAACAAAAGAATTCATGGGGACAAAGAATATGAATCGATAACAGATATTATTTCGCTTGTTGACCCCGACCATTTGTTCACAAACAAACTTTTACACAAATGTGACATAAATCACTCTGATTATTCAAAAACAACTGGTTTCAACAATTGTCCGATACAAGATGATACAATACAACTTATATATCAAACAAAGGGTATTTCCCTAGATTCGTTTATTTCTCGAAACATATCTTTACAATCATGTAACGAAATATTGAAACAAATGGTTCCAATTGCTACCGGGTTGGGGAGTATGTCTAGGAAAAAAGTAGCGCATTTAGACATAAAGCCTCCAAACATTATACTTTCCGAGAAAAGAGTTAATTTGATTGACTTCGGATTATCGAAAATGTTTAAAGATGTTTACAAAAAAGAAGAAAATATGTTTATTTTCAAACATAAATATCAGTATTATCCACCCGAATTCACCCTGCGGCATTTTCTGTTCACAAGGAACGACTTGATTCGCGCCGGCTCGACTATTGACTCTTCGGTTGTTGCCGAGTGTATCGAGTATGTTCGCGCGATATGTTTAGAAAACTATAGTAACAGTGGATTTGGAGACATTGTTGAAATGATTGAATTCGAAAAGGAAATCTCGAACGGGGTCAAATACTTTCTAAAAAAGATATCCCAACAAAAAAAACAGGGAAGTGTTTCACAAACGGATGTTGATAACATATTTTCGAAACAAATTATTAAGATTGATGTTTTCTCGTTCGGGATGGTTCTATTGGACATCCATTCCCGGACAAAAAAACCACAAAAGACCAACAAACTCGCCGGTATTCGAGAAATTATAAAGAAATGCATCCATATGAACCCAACCCGAAGAATCCATCCAAGAACCATGGCCAAACAGTTTAAACTTCTTATGAATCAATAATCAATAATAGTTTCTATTAAACCTTTATAATCGATGATTTACCTTTCAAAATCACCTCGCTCACTGGATCTATAATATATTTAACGATTGCGCGGTTGAGGGGTCGTGCCCCATACGTTTCAGAAAATCCTTCAGTATAAATCTTTTCTTTGGTTTTGTTCGTTATTTCGATATAAACACCCTTTTCTTTTAAAATGTTTCGTTTGTGACTATTCATTAAATTGTTCGCGATCTCACGAATATTGGATTCCGTCAAGTAGTTGAATGGAATGATGTTATCGATTCTGTTTAGAAACTCTGGTCGGAAGGTGTGTTTTAGTTGTTCTAAAAAAATAGACCGGTCATATAAACAAGTAATATCATCAGTTTTGAATCCAAGAGACGTGTGTTTCGAGTGTGTGAAACCGATATTCGAGGTCATAATCACAATTGAATTGGAAAACGAGTATCGTCTCCCCATACTGTCCGTGAGACTCCCCTCTTCCAATATTTGTAACAAGATGTCGAACACTTTGTAATGGGCTTTTTCAATCTCATCAAACAAAACCACCGTATATGGATTTTGTTTAATTTTATTGGTGAGGATACCACCTTCTTCAAACCCAACGTAACCAGGTGGGGGTCCAATGAGCGACGCCACGGAAAACGGCTCCTGGAACTCACTCATATCAATTCGAATTACACTGTTTTCTGATCCAAAATAATGCAGTCCGAGAAGCTTCGCGACCTCCGTCTTTCCTGTTCCCGTCGGCCCCGCAAACATTAGAGAGGCAATTGGGCGTTTTTTATTGTAAAATCCGCATTGAAATCGTTTTAACGTGTTCACAATCGTTTGAATGGCTTCGTCTTGACCGACTATTTGTTTTTTCAAGTTTGATTCAGTTTTTTTAATAATTTCAAGATCCGATTCAAAACTGTGGTCCGTGGGAATGCTCAACATTTTTTTAATAACGTCTTGAATGTTATGTTTTGTAACCACCTTGTCAGATAACTCTCCCGTTTTCGAGTATTTCATAACACCACACGAACAAGCCTCATCCATCAAGTCAATTCCCTTATCGGGAAAGTTTCTATAATAAAGAAATCTAGAGGCTAAATCTACACAGGCTTCGATCGCATCATCAGTTATATCTACACCATGATACTCTTCGTAAATAGGTTTGACAGTCTGTAAAATGGATAACATTTCGTCCAAGGTCGGTTCTTCCAATCGAATAACTTGAAACCGTCTTTCAAACGCGGCGTCTTTCGCAAAATATTTCATATACTCGTCTGACGTTGTCGCACCTATACAACAAATATCACCACGAGCCAGTGCGGGTTTGAGCATGTCCACGATCGAGTTTTTTGTGTTACCACTATTCGATTTGGAGACTGAGTCGTGACTAGCGACAAGCGTATGAATTTCATCGATCATCAATATTGTGTTATTATCCTCTACTAATTCGCTTATAAGTTCTGTGACACGCGTTTCATATTCACCTCGTTCAGCGGTGCCCCCGAGAATACCGACAGTATCCAACATACGAACCGTCTTTCCAAACAAGTCTGGATGACTTTCTTCTTTTGCAATCTGATTCGCGAGCTCTTCGACGATCGCGGTTTTACCAATCCCGGGCTCACCAACAAGTAAAACGTTTTTCTTTTTTCTTTTTAACAAAACTGACGTAATTTTTGTTATGTCGCGATCCCTCCCGATGACGGGGTCTAGTTTCATTTTTTGGGCACGGTCGTTCAAGTCAATTGTATATCTATCCATGATGGAATCTTTTTTCCGACTTGTTGACAAAACCGAACGCATTTCACAGAATGTACTTTAATATCTTTTATTTCCTTAAATTAATTATGGAATGGGTTGTCGAATTGGAGATATTGTTAAAAGACTGGGCTGAAAAATCGCGCTACTATGCTTGGATGCATAATAAATCAAGTTCATTCTTCCAAAAAAGGAATAATATGATTACAATTCCATTAATCATTATATCTACATTGTCCGGTTCTGCGAATTTCACGATGGTTGGTATATCTGAACCTTACTCAACAATGAACAATATTGTATTCCCGTTGACCATGGGGGTTCTGAGTATCGCAACGGCAATTCTTTCAGCCATGTCAAAATACTTGAAAACAGCGGAGCTTGCAGAAAATCATAGAACTTTTTATAAAAAGTATAATGTTTTATTCAGAAACATTTCATTAGAACTGAGCCTACCTACGAACCAGCGAAAACCCCCTGGTGAAATATGTAATGCATACAGGTACGAGTTCGACGGACTCGTCAGCGAATCCCCTACCATCCCAGATTGTATCATATCCGAGTTTAATACAACATTTCCTTTTGCTCGCAATAAGCCCGAGATAGCACATTCATTTGAAAAGGTTGTCATTTTTGGCAGAGAGCGTGCTTTGCGTTCGAACCAAACGAAACTACTAAAAATAAGAAATTTTTACAGATTAATGTATAACGTTAACCAAATTCGGAAAGAGCGAGCCTATTCCGGCGACATCGACGGTGATGTATTTTGCGACCCAGAAATAGGATATTGTGATAACTTATAGATCAATACACCTGGGACCGATCGGTATATAATCGCGTTTCATAGTTCGCCACTGACCATTCCGAGCGTCGATGAATTTTATCTTTCGCGGACATTGTTTCGTTTGTCTATACGTGATCTTGAACACGTAATATGATATATCACCATTTAATACGAATAGTTTACGTAGCCCGGATAATCGAGTAATAAGACAAAATTCTAGATTCATACACTTTGGCATTTTCGGCTCTTTTGGTTTTTTGGACATTATCTTTTCGGCGTATTCGTCTTTGAAACATATCAACCAATACATAACATCGTCAGCGTCGTTTCTCTTGGATTGGATGCGGGTTGTTGTGATATTTATTCCAGTGTTCAACTCTTTTTCAAACTTTTTGAAAACGTTATGCCTCTTCAAGTATATAGAAAACTCGTTTACCATAGCGGGCTCCGTCAGGAATGTGTTTAATTTGCTTTTGTATTGGAATATCCTTTTAACCCATTTCTTCTTATCTTCGACGTAACTTGCGTAGTCGCGTGTGTATTTGTGTTTCTCTTCTTCGAATTCGGAAATAAGATCATATATGTCATTCGATAAGATATCTTCGTCGATGACGCATTTTACAATATCAAGTTCGATTTTCATACAACACTGTTTGTCCAGTTTGGTTTTTACCAGCATATTAATGTATCTTTGAAAGAACGATGTGTATTCGCACAGGTCTCCATTGAACGGGATCCCTGTGATTTCTTTGAAATCGTTAATACCAAAGTATAGAGTGTGTTTATTGAATATGTTCGTGTTGTGAAAACTACACGAATATCTCGGAATATAAATGTCAAAGTATTTGTACAGGTTTTTTAGAATTAGATTGTTAAACTCTGTATCAAACTTACCATTCCTTATAAGGATACTAAGCTCCTGTCTGGAATAATATTTGAAGACATTGATTTTAAAACAGTACTCCTTGTACTCGATGTCCAGTTTTTCATCCTCGTCGACAAAATCACCCAAAATGAACATTGTGCATTGATTACCTTTTGTGGTCTAAATAATATTTCAAACTTTATTTTTTATTTTGATTCCTTTTCTACATGAACTAATGTCCAAATTTATATCTTTCTTAAAACATACATAGAACGGAATCATTATCGAAGTTTCGATTCATGTCATAATGTGTATCAATTTCAGCTCATCGCCATTAGGTTTTCTTAATACATCTTTGAAATGTATAGCCTGTAATAACGACTATATTTTAATAATAGCAATCTCTTTGGTATGATAATTACCTATTTTGAGTGCATTATATTTTTTCAATGGTAATAAATTAATGGTTAGTGGTCGCCACCCCCCTGTCTCACAAGTGTTATAATTTACAGCTAACCCTAACCCTAACCCTTGATGACAACAATTGACCAATAATATATATTTAAACTTTTTACTTTCTATTATATAATCAATGAATGTATATATTTCTTCTGTTGTCCAATGTTGTATAACATCTTTTAATATACACATATCTCCTTCTATAATACTTTCCTTATTTGTATAAAAATCAAGATGTTTGAAAGTATATTTTGGTTCTTGATATTGAGTTATATGATAATCAATAATCTTTTTATATGCATCATAACCAGTATATAAAACATTCATATCATCAAATAATAACCTACCAATTCTAAAATCTCCACAACCTAAATCTACAATATTCTTTATTTTATAATGATTAATAACATTCTTTACAATTTCTATGTATTCCTTATTGTATTCTATACCACTACCAGTACCACTACTACCTGAATAATTAATATTTTCATTTTTTCCCCATTCTTTATTTTCATATATATTTGTGAATATGTCTTCCATTAAGTCATATATATATATTAAAATTTCACTCTTTAGTCATTTGTTTTTGTAATGAATTGTATTTTAACGGATTCACAACAAAAAGTCACTAATGTTCTGAACAATACTTTTGTTCATCTTTTTCGAATTAATTAAAATAATTAAAAAAGTTTGTTTTTTTTTTAATTATTTTATTTGTGGTCTTGTTTTTCACATGGGCATATCTTTCGACCCGATTCCCAAAATCATTGTGTCGTGGAAAAATTCGTCTTTGTCACAAGGTTCCATTTGGCCCCAGATGTCTCGGACGTCTTGACAAGTCTCTGGACACTTGTAACCAAACAGACAAGCATCGGATTGATTCTTAGTATAGAACCATGATAGTTCGTTGTCAAACAGATATGTCCACTCTTTTTCTGTCCCGTTGTTTTTATACTCCCATTCTTTGAAAAACCTGATTAGTTTTTCAAGGTTTCCATCAAATGGTTTTCCGATCTTTTTTAGGAACCCCGCTTTGTCGGATTCTGTCATGTGTTTCCATGTCTGAATAACATGTTCGTCGGTTCGTGTGTGCCTGTATCCGGTGTCATTAAATTTGACACACAACTTGGCGTGAAGATTACTTGCAACTGTTTCTTGGTTGGTATCTATGAAGTACCACCCTAGTGCGTTGTCGAATAGTCCTTGCCATGTTGGTTTGTACCAACCAGAAACCTTCCGTGACGATATCGTAATCATCTCCTTTCGCTCCTTGAAATGGTCGAAGATGTGTGCCAGACGTTTGTCATTCATAGACCGTTTTGTTACTATTCCGGAGATGACTCCGATAGCAACACAAGATACTAACATCTTGTTGTGTGAAAGGTTTTGCCCAAAGTCACATATATAACTTTCAATTTTTTATTAAAAAAACCCTGATAAAAAAAATTGATTGATGAAAAACAAAAAATAAATGAATCAGTGTCAATATGAATACACATTATCAAACCATCGATTCGTATTCACCCGCACACGAAGAGCTATGGAACAAACGAATCCCTGACGTGGACGTTCTTCTCGATTTCGATTTTCTTCCAGAAGATTCGTGGGCTGGGCGGTCTGATAAAATAGACCACGAACTTGCAACCACTTTTCAGAACGAAATACCATTTGGAGTTGACCGACAGTATGACGCGTCGTTTCGCAGAGGGTTTCTTTTACACTATGTACAAAATATATTTGACACGAGGGTCGCGGGTTACCACGAAACACTAATTAGAAAGGTCACATACAACCTTCTGTATGCACCATATTGGAAATAAGGTGTGTATAATGTGTATAATGTGTGTATAACTCAACATTCGTCACATGTCGTGACGCTCTAAGATACATAAATTAAATATATTATTGGTATCGGCAGGGTTTGAACCTGCGCGCACTTACGTGCAGAGGAGCTTAAGTCCTCCCCCTTAGACCACTCGGGCACGATACCAATTATATATTTTATTAAAAAATAACAGTGTTTTATAGCATCTTTACAAGTTGATGTTTACTCCACTATATTCATATATACATGGGTATGTTTAAATACTTTTACATTTATGCGAATTCGTTTATCGCGACAAGTTCATCGTTTTTTTTTAGGGTTATATATTAAAATGAGTTTGGCGACAAGTGTGTACGAATCTGCTGCGGATGCAGGTGCATTCATTGCATTTTGCTATTTAGTATTTGCAAGTATAATTTTCATCGCGATGATTGGTGCGTCATTGTACCTGATCTTCACGAAAGGAAAACACTCGATGGAGACAGAAGGAACCGTTATTGATTCAGAATGCAAATCTACTAATAAAGACAATACGTCAAGAGTATGCAATGTCGAAATGAAATATAATGTTGACGAGGAGGAATATTTTTACAGGGGAGGAACATCGGATACAAAAGAAAAAAAAGGTGCATCCTTAACAATGGTTTACGACCCAGATGACCCGCAAAATACAAGGATTAAATCAGGAATTCGGCGAAAATCTGCATACATCATGATAATTATCGCCATATTGGTGCTTTTCGTGGCATGGTTGAACTATTATACCGCTACCAAATATCGCGCCGTAGCAGCCGCGAATACGGTCGGTATGGTGGCTGATTATGCATTCTGATTATGCATTCTGATTATGCATTCTGATTCCCGTAATTAGCACCCTTGTGTAAAACGTTATTTGTTTTTACAATTCTAATATGTATCACGTTTGAATCATTGGGTATTCATAAAGTATTTACCAATGTTGAAAAATATATATACACCGAACAACCATCCCCCCAGGTTAATTTTGTTCACACTTGAATAAATATATGTCTTTTTAATGTTTGTCGAAATGAACTTCCGACACAATGGACATGTGTTAAACGATTCTTTTTGTTTGAAGTTGTTGAGAATGTATTCGTTCAAACAATCTTTGTGCAAAATATGATTACAGCTCAGTGTTATCATATTATTATATTCACCAATCACTTCCAAACAAATACAACATGTATGTAAATTGTCACTCATGGATACAATATAACTTTTTAATCAATATCAATAATAAAAAAACCCCGGAAACAACACGAAGTTTCCGGTGTTTTTTAGCCCAGGACCATCTGTGTCGGGTACGTGGTCAGGGTTATGCTAAGCAACTATAAGAGACAATTCACCATTATTCAACGTGAATTGTAACCCATTCATAGATAAAATTGTTTGGTTTTCTTTAGAGGTGTCGTCAAATTTAACCCACGCCCCGAATGATAACGCATTTAAATCTAGGGTCTGTGTGTCTGTGGTTTGTAGATATTGATCCTCGTTCACTCGGATACCGTGGCTTTTTGAATCTTTACCAGTGGTAATACTCGCCCCACCATGAACTTCCAAGGAAATCCCTTCACCCTCTTTATCTTTCTGGTTTATGGATACTAAATCAGTTGGATCATCGAATCGGTATAACGATCCAGTATAATCACGGGGGTCCGGGGTATGGTTGGCCATGTCCATCCAAGACTGTATGGGCAATGGATTCAAATCCACACCATCACCACTACCTAAACGTAATTCGGGCACACCCAAATTATTTATAACAAAACTAAAAACACCTTTTTTGCTGATAATCGGGTCATATGCGGACAAGTTTTCCGGCTTAACCCACGCCATGATTGTCATGTTATTGAGTGTCTCACCTTGAATAATATGGGTTTCGTCTGTCGTAAATTGTATGTTCTGGGAAAGGAATGATTTAAAAGCCCTTTCATCAACCGAGTGTTCGCCGACTACTGGTGTTGTAATTGGAACAA
>TARA_B110000114_G_scaffold182487_1_pt1 | contig 16332 bp, 16 predicted proteins | sample TARA_B110000114 | Tara Oceans TARA_B110000114 (sample SAMEA4397311) | marine metagenome | biome: Polar Biome; feature: [SRF] surface water layer (ENVO:00010504); material: water (ENVO:00002006), including particulate matter (ENVO:01000060) such as... | depth 5 m
TGGGGACCCAGGCGCACGCCGCGGGTCCTTGTCGGTGAGGTCTACGCCAATGTGGGTTATACCAAGGTGCACCTCATCGTGTGGCGCACCTTTTGCCCGAACGACCCGCCGATCAATGGCGATACCATCGACCACATCGACCAGGACGCATCGAATAATGGGTTGCACAATCTGCGCCGCGCCACCCGCTCATTGCAAGCGCGCAACCGGACCATGCCGTTGGCCGACGACCAAGATCGCGTTCGCACGCCTATGCTCGCGTGGAAGGACGGGGCGTCGATTGAGACGGCCGTGCGCTTCATTGGTGCACGCGCGGCGGCGCGCGCGCTCAACGAGCAGCTCGACACGACCAAGTTTACGCGGGATGGCGTTTCCCAAGCCGCGCACAACGAGGGCACGCACAACGGTTGGCGCTTCAAGTTTGACGAGACGGCCGAGTCGGTGGCCGCGCGCAAAGCCCAGCGCCAGCGCGTGTGCGTGGCCATTGCGGCGCTCCGGGCGGCGGCCGCGACGGTCTAGTCGTAGTGTGTACTACTGAACAATTATGAAAATTTAAAAACACATCACATCGACTCCGAATGCGCCTCCACCGCTCCGTCGTCGGAGAGCAGCGACTTGCGCTCGAGCTTCTTGTTGGACTTCGGAGCTTCGGGATAGGCGCTCGGGTCGATGCCAACCGCAACCGCCACAACCGGAGCAGCTGGTGCCGAGACGTCGCTTTCTTGATCGGCTTGCATCGCCTCCAGCTCTTCGAGCAGCTCATCCTCGTCGTAGTTGTCCGTTTGCAATCCGCCCATGACCTGGCTCACGTCTTCAGCAAAGTCCCGGAGCTCGACGGCAGCATCGACTGCATCCTCGGCCTTCGACATGAGACCGATGGTCTTCTTCTTGGCAACTGCGACGGACGCAGACAGCGCCGTGGCCACTTCCTTTTGCAAGGCGCTTTCGGCGAGCATGTCGATTTGGCGCTCGAGTGCGGAAGTTGTGGCCACGGCGTTTGCATGTTGGCTTTCGGCTTGCTTGGCCTTCTTTAAACACGCGAGTGCTTCGGTCCTCTTGCCCGCGGCCATGAGCGATTTGGCCTTGGCGCGCGCGGCTCCTGCACGCTCGCCCAGACTCTCGGCGTGCTGTTCCATCGAGACAGCTGCACTTGTAAGCCGGTCGGAGGCGGTGGTCGACGCGGTCGTTGATTTGTGCCCAAACACGGCCTGATCGAGCGAAGACGAGGAGTTGCGTGTGCGCCGCCGAAAAAACCACCCCAGGCAGCCCATGCGCGGCGAATCTTCGTCATTCATCGCCCGCTCCAGTCGGGATACCTGTGCTTGTATGGCGTTGACCTTGGCGGTGCGCTCTTCGAGCGCCTGCGTCTTGTCCTTGACGTTTCGAATAATTGGAGTATCCATGTCGGCGGAGCCTCTTCCACAATGGGTTTGGGTTGTGCCTTCGAGTTAGCGCGCAGAACCATAACTCAATTGTATCCATTTGGGTGGGAGAGAGGACGGGTTGTACAACGTGCGCGCGCGACGCGCGTGTGCGACGTTTTGCTTCTCCTCCACACGGTAAAATGCCAGTACTAACAATAGGTGCTGCAATCACAATCGGCGGAACATTCGTTTTAGTCTCCGCCATCACCGCCGCGGGCATCGCACGAAGATGGCCGAGACACGTGCTGAAACGACGAGTGACATTTTCACTTGCGCCGCTTCCTGAACCACAGTCTAGATCCTTGCGGCTTGTATAGTGTATAACTAATATCTAGAAGAGAGTCTAAGAGCGCACCTACGCGTTTATTCTCCCAACCAAAAATGCACTCTGCAAACAATGACTCGGACAGCGGCGATGAAGACCAACAACCGACGCCGCAACCGTCAACCCAAGGTCGTCCGTGTCACTGCTGTCTTCGCGTCGTCACAACCAATCGCTGCACTGGGTGCGGATTCTGTCCAATGTGCTCGCCCGAGTGCGAGCAACTCTACAAGATGGTCAAGAATGGCCCCGCGGCTTGTTGCTATCACAAAGTGATTGACTCTGTCCACCGAACGTCGCCACTCGACGAGGAGTGTCTTGGAGACCTCGTCGGCGGACCGATTGCGATAATGGGCGGCACCCTCAAGGGCTATCCTTCGCAAGAAGCGCTTCCGACCATTGTCCAGTTTATCGTCGACCAACTGCATTTGAGTGAAGCCAATGCACCTTTGACCATGCACTCGCACGTTGCCGGTACGCTGGTTCCAATATTTGGTGACAAGGCCTGGTCTCGCGCCATGCTCCGCATCGGCCACATCCCCACTCTAATCGGCGGCACAAGTCCAATGGAACTCCTCGAGGAGGAGCACAAGGCCTCGACACGGCTCCTCGCAAGCGCCGGCCAACTGGCCGTGGCACAGAGCCGCTCGACTGGAACAACGAAGACCCAAACGCACAACGACCAAGGGCACGTGTTCGTGCTGGCTCGAGTGGTGCGTATCCCGCCCTCGCTCGGCGCAAGCTTTGCGTTTGGGCTTCAGGTGGATCTCATTCTGGCAAACGGGGTGCGGCACATGAGTGGCGAAACGCTCGACGCCGAGCGCGTCGGAGGCGGCATACGCTCCGCGGTTGCCGTCTACAAACTCGATGGCGCACTTCACGCCGAAAGCGGGTTTCCAATCTTTCGTTTTCCGAGCGCAAGCGCGCAAAATCACGTACTCTTGAGCAAGGAGCTGAGCCACAAACTCGAGCCCCTGGTGCCCCTTTCAAAGGTGCGCACTGCGCTCAACATGCATCCAAGATGAACGATTGTGTGTGTGTGTGAATACCATTTGTAAAAAATAAGAGTTTATTTTTTAACCTGTTCGAAAAACTCCAAGGTCAATGTAACCGGGTTGTGGTCGGAGAGCCCCTGAAGTCCAATCGCCGAGTTCTGCTGCTTCACAAGCCGCATCACACCTCCATTGGGCAGGTATTTTTTGTACGCGGCCGCATCAATGAGCACGTTGTCGTAATTCTTCAGACCCGATGAGGTGGCCGCGCTCTCTGGGATTGTCGCGACGAAATCGCTCTTTGTCAGTTGGTAGCGCTCGATCTCAGTACCTTCCGCATCGACATCGACAACGCCCGGGAAGGTGTTGAAATCGCCAGCGATCACGTGAACGACCTCCTCCTGTGCTTTGCCCGCGTCCTTGGCGCCCTTGCGCGTGTGGGCGAGATTCCACTCGGCACGCACCTCGTCCCAGTAGCCCTTGAGGATTGCGCCGAGCTGTGTGTCGCGCTGGCGCGCGCGCTCGACTGGCTTGGCAGGTGGTAGGTGCACGCTCGTGATTGCAAGCTTAAAATTCGGCCGGTTCGGATTGGACACCAAAATCTGCAACGGCGCATAGTCCAAGAGAATGCTCGGTGCCGTACCAGAAGACTGCCACGTTCGCACCTTTTCAATCACAAGTGGTGTCTTGACAAAGGCCACATGGCACTCCTTGTTGCCACCGGCCTTGCCGCTTGGTATGGAATCGACGTACGACCACGTGCGACCCTCGGCCGTTCCCTTTGAGAGCATGGTCAAGAAGACCATAATCCGCTCCTCGCGCAGCTTTTCCGCGCCGGGGATTTCTTGCATCACGATGACGTCAAACCCGGCCATGATGCTCGCCAGCGCTTGCCAGTGCTGCAACAGCAGCAGGCCGTCGCTGAGCATACCATTCTTGTCGCTCGGCCGCAACGAGCCGTCGATAAACTTGCCCGGGTCGGTGAGTCTCAATTTGAGCGCGTTGAAGGAACAAATCTTGAGCTCTTCGGGCTGGGCCAGGACCGCTGGCAGCTCATCGCTCTGGGTGTACACATACAAGAGCGCGGCGCATTGCTTGTGCAGCCCCATTGCGAGCGTGCGCCAGAGCGCCGAGGTCGCCTTGAGCTTTTCGGCCTTGGTCTTGCCCTTTTTTTGTTTTTCGATGCGCTTCTTCTCGGCGAGGAGGGCCTCGACCAGCGCGTCGGTGGTCAGAACCTCGGCCGCCTCTGCCTCGGTGTCAGTCATGCGGCACAGCAGCCGGCGCAAATCGGCATCGCTGTGCTTGCGCAGGCGAACGTCTCCAATGCCGCGCAGGTTGGAGTTGACAAGTGCATCAATCTGTGTCTCTTTGGGTGCTTCTTCCGTATCCGTTTTCGCGTCTTCCGTCATGCCTACTCGTGGCTATTTGCGTGTGCGCATGTGCACTTTTACGAATCTCTGAAAATTAGCGCGCCATGCGCGGTACAGGTCCCCAGTCACACGCTAGCTCAGTGTACGCTTTTTAAAACCCCACTCGCTCGCCACGAGAAGCACACGCGCGCGCGCATGGCCGCCGGACCACCGAGAGAGCGCATCTCATTCACATTGAGCGACGTGCAGCGCCGCGACGATCAGTACCACGAGAGCGAGCCATCCGCGCAGCACCTGCAATCAAACCACGCCCCACGGCCACCACAACCACCACCACCACCGCGACGCGAGGCGATGCACTACACGCACCGTGACGCTGTCGAAGTAGCCGCCGCGCTCGAGTATCGCGAGCCGGCTCGCCATCGAGACTATCACGACGAGGAGTTGCACCACCCTAACCATAGGGTGCAGCCACCCTCGGGTTCCGTGCCGCGCCTGCCGCAACACCGAGGCTGCGTCTGCTCGCTCGCATGCGTCGCGCTCGTTGGGTGCGTTTTATTTTCAACCTGCATGCTCGCCGAAGTCTCCTACCTAAACTTGGAACTCGGCGGGGGGGCAGCAACCGCCTTGCAACGCCGCCGCGACTATGCTCGGAATATGCGGGTGCAGCAACGCAAGCTCGGCACCGCCACGCCGCGCGTGCACCTAGGGCTATGGGACGAAAACGCCATCATGACGCCCTTGCAGCTGACCGTGGCGCTCAGCCTGGCTCTGGGTGTGGACGAGCAGAGTGTGCGAGTCGTCGACAAGGGGTCGCACTTTTTCGATGTCTGGGTGGATAATGAGGGCCAGTGGCTCTTGGACACGATCAATGCCGGCGCCGAGCACTCCTTTTTCCGCGTTCTCAACGCGCAGGCGACTGTGTTTGGCGCCAAGATGGTGATGAGCAACGAGGCCGCGCTCGTGGCGATCAACGACACCACTGCCGCTAACAACCCCACGCTTTTGCTCTAGGGAATGCGCATCCCAAAAAAAATGCCGCGTACAGGAGTCGCGGGGCTGGTGGCGCTGCTGGGTGGCGGGACATTCTTCCTGACATCGCCGCAAGAGCAGCTCTCCAACTTGCCCGTGGTCAAGGTGAATGACGACGACAGCCTGATCTCTTACTGGCCGTCGGAGGACCTCGGCGCCGCCATTGACGCGCCGCTGGACTGCGTCTGGTGGCAGATGAATGAAACGTACGACCCGAGCCTCTGCTCTCACTTTACCATTGGCAGATTGTCGAGCACGCCAACCAGAGCACTCAAACGCGCACAGGTTTGTGCCGCGCTCGAAGGAGCCGAGTGCGTGCTGTCGCCAGAGGTGGGGCTGGGAGTCCCCGCTGCCTTTCTAAACGACCACGCGTCGGGCCATATGGAAATGGTCTTGGCACCTCGCTTCTTGCCACTCGAAGGCGACCGTTCGCCGGCGGTGCAGCACGTGCGCGTGACGCCTCCCGACGGCGACGGCCTCATCGGAACCCGTACATTTGTCTTTAATCGGACCATAAACGTGGAGTTTTTCGACGGCATCAGCAAGGTCATGCACGTGCGCGAGTTTGAGGGTGCGGAGGCCTACTGTGTGCAGCTGCTGCGCGCCTCGTTTACGGCCGAGTGTTGGACGAAGCTCGACGCCTAAAGCGCAGAAGGCTTTTGTTTGCTCCGCTAACGTCTTGTCGAATGTGTGAGCATGGGGGGGGCGTGAGCGTCGCATGATCCAAACTACAATTGTAGACATCACCAAGCCGTGCAGCGTCGCGTACAGGCCACCGAGCCACGAAGCGGGTGAACGCTGGCCGGGGCCAGAGAAGCCGACGAGACAGCTGACACTCTTCGACAAGCGGCTCGTCAGAGCAGCAGTCGTTGGGGTCAAGTGTCGAGAAGCGAGCACAATACCCAGGGAGGAGAGCGACGACGAGAGTTGGTTTGTAAAAGGCTCGTAAGTGTGCTTGTGCACAATTTGTTTTTAAAACTCCAAGACTCCACCCCCACCACTCACCCCGTCGTGTGAAAGGCGCGCACGGTCATGTTGATCCGCTCCGTGTTGGCGTGAAGCCTGTTGTTACCCGGCACGATGCGGTGGAACCATTCCGACTGCACGTTCCCTTGCATGACGAGCAGGTCGCCATCGCCAAGCGTCCTCACTTAAGAAACGTTGTGCTAACTTGAGTTGCATATCTGTCGGGACCGGGCGAGGTTCCATTTGCAGACACTTCCGAGAGGGACTTGGTCGCGTCATTGCGGGCAGCGCACGCACTCTGGCCATGAGAGTATCTCCGCAGCACCGGTGTGCAATACCTGGAAACGCGTTGATGATGTCTCTGTGAGGCACCTCCCAGTTCGCCCTGAGGCGCACAAACCTTGCCACAGAGGTGCTAACGTTCCAGTGGTTTTCGCTTGCGACGTGACAGGCGATGAGCTCCGGGCTCATTTGCGCGTGGCACGTCCCCATGACAAGCGCGGCGCGTTCCCGCACGAAGCGTCGCATTACATCAGTGTGCCCGTACGCAAACTGGTCACTAAGAAAGCCATAGTTGCCCGTCTTGGGAACAAAGATGCGGCCGGGCTCGTCCCAAGGACGCTGCAAGAGCAGGGGCTCCATACCTGGCGAGAAGAAGAGGGTGTCGATCCGCGTAATGACTGTGCTGCCGATGCCGAGGGCAGCGCGGCGCTCCTCTATGGCCAGAATCGCACGCTGCAAACTCCACATGCCCATCAGATAATAATGGCGGTTGGCGAGTCGAGTTCCGCGTGTCTCCTTGGACTTGCTCATCTGCTTCGACCAATTGCACATGGCCTGGTCGAGCTGGTAAATTCGGGCCCAGGGCGGGTCTGCCGTCATGCACAAGGAGGTGGCATTTCTGCCTAGTACCTTCCGAACGCTGTTCGCACTGCATGCACCGGGTTGACAATTGTAGTCCGCAAACAGCAATGCCCAGGGCGCGAGTGGCTGCAGCACGTAGCGGCGAGTCGCGTCAAACGAGCGTTCGAACCATCCTCCGTCAGTGGCGCGCACCTGGCCATAGGAAATTACGGCGATGCGGGGGATACGTGAGCTGTGCGGCGCCTGTACAGAGGGCGCGGCAGGTGCAGCGTTCCGTGCGGCATCTGCATCGGCGTCCCAAAGTCGCAGGATCGCCTCGCGCATCTGCATCTTAGCCGCGGACCAGATGGGGATGGGATGGCTGCTCTTGGTCGGGCTGGGCACGCGCACGACATCGAGGCTCTTGAGAGTGTCGAGCGATTGGCGGGCAAACCAATCGGCAATCACTACGAATACCACCGTGTCTTCGACTGCCGCTGTGCATGTGCGCTCGGGGCTACGCGCAGACAGCAGCTCCTGCATCTGCTGCTGGGCATTGAATGGCAAGCGCGCGCTACCATCGAGCTCAAGCAAAGTGGCCGTCGAGCTGCTGCAGACAATGCTCGGTGCCCATGCGATCTCCCCTGCGCTTCCGGGGTTCCTGAGGGCCCGCTGAAAACAAGCGCCGCTGGGCGCTTGCCGCTGCCGTTGACGCCGCAGCATACCTGTGTTACGTTGATTTTCGGAAGCGCGACCGTCGTGCACGATCCAGACGATTATCTTTGCGCTCCGCGGACAGCAGCCACCCGACCACTTTCTCGCCTCACCGCAGCCCGCCTCACCGCAACTGGCCAGGACTGTCACGCCCGTCGCCGAGGCGGGGGCTGCTTCTTCCCAAGGATGAAACTTCAGTGACTGGCCAGTGACACCGAGTCGCACTTCCATGCCTGACCGTCTAGGTGCCTGCGCAGCGGTACACATCTCCTCTAGTGTTTGATGCTCGTGCACTGGAACCGAGCCCGCCGACGACAATTGAACCCTCACTGTACTCGTTTCGCGAGGCAACGACAATCTCTTCTTGCGAGACCGGGAAAGGAACCGTCGCCAGCTCGGAGGGAGGTTGACGTCCACCTCGATATGGCTGTATCCGGTCGGTTCGAAGCCACCCTGATAATAGTGCTTCTGTACGTACTCTGCAGTCATCTGCAAGCCTGTTTCGAGCGGAATCGGATCTTTCGGGCTGAAGATGCACCGCAGCTTCTCATGCGAAGCATACGCCTCGGCTACCTCTTTGCGCTTCTCAAGGTACACGATCGGGTGGGCGGGCTTGCCCATTGCGGTGGCGGTTAGCTTTGCGAGCTCCTGGACCGAATACTTCGCGTCGGTTCCCACGAAGAAAGCCTCCTGGGCGGCGCCGCTGTACAGGACCGAGGCCGCAATCGGCGGCGCGACTTCTTCGATGTAGGAAAAGCCACGGGACTGGGATCCGTCACCAAAGATGCTCATCGGTTCGCCGTGCAAGATTTGGTTCATGAAGATGCCGATGGCGTTGCGAAACTTATCTGCGATGTTCTGCCTCGGCCCGTACACATTGTGCGGGCGGAAGATTGTGTAGCTTTGCTGGAACACGTGGTGAGCCGATTTCAGATCGAGCTCCACAGCGTGCTTGGCGATGCCATATGGGTCTTCGGGGCGCTGCGGAGTTGCCTCTGTCATCGGTAGCTCCAAGGGATCGAGCACCGCGCCGAAGGCGGCGATGGACGAAGTGAAGACGAGGCGACGCACCTGCTTGCCACGCATGTGCTGCTGATTGATAATGTTGTTAAGCAGGATGACCGACGCGCCCAAGTTGTTGCGGTAGTTGTAGTCTCGGATAAAATGGGAGAGGCCTTCAGCTGCATAGGCCGCGAGATGGTACACGTAATCGAAAGGGCCATGCTCGGCAAAGACAGACGCCACCGTTGTGTCGTTTTGAACGTCACCGCGCACAAAAAGTGACGGTGGAGTCAGCCATTCGAGGTTGCGCAAGAACCCACCTGATAGATCGTCCATGGCAACAACCGTGAAACCAAGGCGCTCGGCGCAGGCCTCAGCTACGTGAGAGCCAATGAAGCCTGCGGCACCCGTCACCAAGACGCGAGGTGGAACATGTCCGGGCCGTTGGTTGCGCGCGTACTCCTTTGCCATGACGTCCTCCATCGGCACGGCTGAGCAATTGTCTTGCATGCCATTCCTGAGCCCCTTGCGCAGGCGGCGCGGCCCGTGCTTGACCGACGAATCCAAACCCACGGCTGCGGCGACCAACGCCAATACGAAGAATAGGCGCAGCATGTGCGAGACCGCACGTGGCCTCCGTGCGCGCAGTCGAGTCGGAGCGCTCCACGCGTGCCACACAACACACATATTGCAAACTATTTAGCGTTGAGGATTGGCGGGTTGTTTTCACAGCGCGTGTTTGAGAGCGCCAAATCTCGGTAACCGCTAGCAGTAAAACGCGCTGAACTGGGTGTAAAGTCTAAAGGCGCACGGCCTCTATGGTGGCACAACCCTTCACGTGTGGACCCGGGCCCCTCGACGATTGCGTGCCTCTGGTAGTCGGAGCAGACGCGCTTGTCGACACGACGCTCGACCGGCTGCGCCAAGTGGAGCTGCAGAGCGTAGCCACGCTGGACCGACTGTGGGTGCCGCCGCTGATTGTCTTCGCGCCCGTCTCCGATAACGTGCTGGTGAACTGGAACGCGCACGAGCCGTCAACTCTCGACGTGTACCTGGCCAAAAAAATCGTAAACGCAGAGTGCACTCCTCACGGAGGTGCTTGGGTTTTTCCGCGAGCGCGCAAGACGTTTACGATTTTTTGGAGTGCTTGCCTTTCTAAAGTGCATCTGGTTTCGCTTCTAAAAGTCAGCATTCCTTCTGTTCCTGGCAGCGCTCAGACCCATGGATGTAGTGCCTTCGGGGAACAGTTGGCTGATTTTTCACCCCCACAAGATTCTAATTCTAAAAGTTTGCTTCTTTTTTTGAACCGTTCTCTCTGTTCCTGGCAGCGCTCAGACCCATGGCTGTAGTGCCGGGCAACAATGTGCGCAACGTAAAACCCGAGCACTTTCTAACACACACACACAAACTCGCGAGAACCGCTTCTACGCCGAAAAGTAGACGCGCATCGTGGACTGCACATGAACGCGGCAGATAGGGCACTGCTCGAGCGCCACTGAGCAGGCCATACACATGCAAAGATGGCCACAGGGAACGAGAACGTGCGAGGGGGGCTTGGCCATGCAGATGATGCACTCTCGAAACACGTGCTTTGCCGACTCGGTGTCGGTGTTTGCCACCGCCGCAATTTCCTCGTCGCGCATGGCCTCGATACGCAGCTGCTCGACCGAAGCCCTAAGCGCCTCTTCGAGCTCGTCGTAGTCGAGCTCGTCCTGCTGCGCGCGCTCGTGCGCCGCCTGCCGCTCACGTGCCGCCGCACGCACCAAACGCTCCTGGCGCACGGCGCGCCTTTGCCGCTCGACCTGCGCCGCGCGCTCTACGGCTCGGTTTTTCTTCTCGAGCGCCACGCGCGCGGCCTCTATTTCCGCTGCCTGGGCCGCTTGCTTGTGCACAGCGCGTATCGCCGCTCGTACCTTGGCCGTCGCCAGCGCCTCGGCGTCGGCCTTGGCCTTGGCCTTGGCATTGGCATTGGCGCGTATCGCCGCCTCCAGCTCGGCCTTTGCCAGCGCCTTGGCGTCGGCCTTGACGCGCATCGCAGCCTCCAGCTCGCACGTCTTGGCAAGAGCGGCCGCGTGCTCCTCAGCGGCGCGCCGGCGCGTCTTCTTCTCGCGCCTTCGTTGAACCACGAGCGCGCACTCCTCGTCCGGTCCCTTTTTGCTCGCATCGTACTCCTCGCGACGGCGGCGCAATTCGTCGTGTTGGACCAAGAAGCGTGCGTGCATAGTTCTCGTCTATAATTGTTGTAACGTATACAAGCCGCAAGAGGTATAGGGCGCGCGCGCGCTAACCCCCCACCCCGCCCAATACCAGGCATGGACCACACACACGCTGACATGGCCTCTTCTGACGAGCCATTTGTGCTCGTATGGGATATCGAAACTCAAGGTCTCATCAAGGACATGCCCGGCGACAATCGCGACGAACAGGTGCGTAATTTGGAAGTCAGCTGTTTGAGCTTTGTCAAGATCCCAAGCGCGTCCATACTTGCGGGGTCCGAGGAGGCCCTGCGTGCCGTGGAGGAGGCGCCCATGGTCACGCTCTGGCGCGACGAGGACGAAAAGGGTGTGGGGCCATTCTTCGAGCTGCTGAAGGCATTTGACGAGGCCGAAGTCATCGTCTCGTACAATGGGCTTGGCTTCGACCATCCGGTCTTGTTCAAGCACTGTGCTTCAAAGCGCACCGAGCGGCACCTCTTCAAGGTGCACGACGTGTTCGCGCGGCTACGAGACCACACGACGATCTGGTTCAAGCTTGACAACCTGCTAAAGACCAACGGCATGGAGACCAAGACGGCCAATGGATTAATTGCCGTCCAATGGTGGGCCGAGAATGAGCGGGAGCTTTTGAAAGAGTACTGCGAGCAGGATGTACGTGCGCTGGCGCGCCTAATCTGTCTACCCGAGCTCAAGCTGCCGCGGATAAACACAACGGCGCCGAATTTTGTCTTTGGCGTCGCTTCGGCGCTCGCGGCGCACCGCGCCTCGGAAGCGCAGACTTTTTAATTCTTGGTTGCCCCGGGCGCCGTGCTCGCGTCAGTGGCGATTTCGTGCAGACGCGTCGCCTGAGGGTGTGAGCAAGGAATTGCGCGTCGTGCGTGTGCATGCGTGTGCACCCCTATCCACGGCCATTTGCCGAGATCACCACCGTCCGAGGCGCGCTCGATTTTCTAAACGAGAGCTTCAGCGACCAGGTGGAAGAGGCCAGCGACAAGCTCGCACCGCCTAACACGCCAATTCCAGGCGATGCCGAGGTTCGAGACGCCTTCTGGGCGCTTCTTCCTCCCGACGAGCAGCGAAACTTTTTTCTGCGCGTCGCCGGCAACCGTAGAGTGTGGCCAAGACTTAAAACGCTCATCGGCAACCCTCCGTATAGTTTTCTGCGGGCCGAGGACGAGGGCGTGCTGCGCGCGGGCGGCATTTGCAAGAATAGGGTGCGCATGGCGCACAACGAGCCCATGGCCACTTCTTACACCGAATTCCGTCCGCACTACGAGGATCCCGCTGGCAGGATGTATCGCGTGCTACAGCGCGAAGGCGGCGACGTCGGTGGGCGTCTGCCTTGGGTTGGACTCGCCGGAGGCGCGCGCGTGGTTGCCGACGTGCGTGTGACAAAACGCAACAACGACACCAAGCGTTCCATTTTGCAAGAGAGTCGCGGGACGATTGCGGCGGCGGGCTTGGTGTTTCCACGCGTTGGGGACACGGTTAGGCTCCAACTTGTGCGCACGCTACGCGCGCCGGTGACGGACGAAAGTCCTGAACCCGAACCTCTGAGGGCACAGGTGGTGTTTGGAAAACAGCGGTCGGCGGGGAGTCCAATCGCTCGATTAGTTTTAAAGATTGTTTAAAACACTGCGGAGTCTTGCGTGCGTCTCCAGCAGCACGCAAGCAGATCTCGGCTCCGCTAAGAAATGTGCCACATTTGGGATGGTGAAACGCGCGCGCTCATGGCACAAGGCGATCCGTATGGTGCCGAGTTGGTGGAACGCAAGCAACCCATCGCACTAGCGTTGGTTGTGAGCGGGTTGCTGCGCCGTCATTCCCCCCGCCATGGGTCGGATTCATTTCAGATGAATCCAATCCTCCAGAGCAGCCCCATACAAACGTGGAGCTTGCTCTCCCAAAGAACACAAGGGGTGGTGCGCATATTCACCTGCACAGATGCGCCTTTGGCACCTTCAGAACACGTAGCGGGTCGGTGGGTATTTGAGAGCCACAGCCAGTTCGCAAGGCTGCTGACCTGCCTGCAATTCATTGAGCCGAATCTCACCCAACCACGTCACACTTCCTACCTGCGACTGAGACCTGACTCACTCGTGCTCGGCGGACTGCCACCATTCGTGCTTAACCGGCCCCATCCGGACGCTGTCTATGCGCGCTGGCGCTACTATGACCACTCTCACGTGCGAGGGCAGCTTCGGGACTCGATGGAATGCGGGGCGTGCGACCAATGGTGCGAATGCGCACAGCGCAAGTACGGACAGGTGCTCTTTCACACCAACGGCAGCGACTGCGGCGTTCCGACTGACAGAACATTTTTCTTCGGCAGAAGTGCGCTGCAGTCAGTCATACGCGCGCTTCGGAATTACAGTAAACCCGATGGTCACCCGGCGCGCAGCCCCGAACTGCAGAGCGATCATTGCGTCAATGTCGGTCGGATGGTCGAGACCGGTTTTGGTCGGGTGCTGGAGGACGAGGGGCTAAGGCTTCTGTCGCTACCCTTTCGTCATGCACTGCAACGCGAGCTTCAACTTAATACGCCGAAATGGAAGAGCGTGACATGCATGCTTGCTTGGGGTGAGAACCCAATCTCATGCGACCAGCCATGCAATGACCTGGGAAGCAATCGCACACGGGTGCGTGCGGTGGGTTTCATGAAGGCGCAATGGCAAGGTTGCAACCCTGTCAACAAGATATGAACTATAGATAGGGCGCAACAAAAGAGGTGGCGCCTGTGCTCCGCCTGGAACTCTTCGATCTCGGCTCCGCTAAGAAATGTGCCACATTTGGGATGGTGAAACGCGCGCGCTCATGGCACAAGGCGATCCGTATGGTGCCGTCAAAATGGTCACTATCATTGTGACCAGCTTGTTCCGGAAGTTACTCGGTGGGTAAAAAAGCAGGTGGCGATAAAAAGTGTACCAATGGACGAACAATCGGTGTGCCACTCCAGCTTCCCGATGAAATGGGTGACGAAAGATTCGATAAAACGTGCACGGCGCAACAAAAGAGGTGGCACAAAGCGCCGGGGCGCCAAGCACCTCGCACACTACGCCGCCGAGGCCAGCGCCACTGGCTAGGATGCACTACGCGCGGTCGGGTGTGCTTACACGTACCCACGGTGCCAGCGCTAGTACGCGCACATGTGCGCTCGAGTGCCCTACTTAGAGAGCGGACGCGATGATCGCGTGCGCGCTGCGGTTGCAGCTGCGCCCCTTGGCGCCCGTCCTCGACCGGTGGCCACTGCTGCGCTCCACGCCGGGCCTCGCGCAGCTGCAGTGGGCCCGGAGCGATCACCTCGCAACCATCGAGCCGCTCTCGGTGGCCGCGTTTGCGCACGCGATTTTAAGCACGCCCAATGAGAGCGTCGTGCTCGACATTGGTGCCAACGTGGGCGCGTACACGCTCCTCGCGGGCGCGCTCGGCAGACGCGTGGTTGCCGTCGAGATGCAGCCGGGGTGCCTCGAGTGGCAGCGCTGCCACTCGGTGCAGCTCGACCAGATTCGCGGTCGGGTGCGCCTTCTCAACCGCTTTGTCGCCACAAACGAGCACGTGGCGCCGGTGCGCGTGCCCAAGACGGGCTGTGCGGTCATGGCATCTCCGAGCGCGGTGGCGGGTCGATGGCCGCACGGTCTGCGCACCAAGGAGACGCGCAAGCTCGACAAGGCGACGCCGGCGGACCTCCGAAACGCCACGCGCATGGTGCGCCCCATTCAACTCGCCGACTACGTGCGGCGCCACTTTCCATACACGCGATCCATTGTAGCCAAGGTGGACACCGAGGGCTACGAGATCCAGGTGCTCGAGTCGATGCGCGCGCTCTGGCCACAGCTGCGTGCGCTCGTGGTGGAGCTGCAGCCAGCGGCATGGAAGTTTGCCAATGTGAGCGCCGTGCGCGGACTCGAGACGCTCACGACGCTCATGGCGGAGCAGTCGATGCTTGCGCTCACGCTGCCACATGCCAAGCCGGGCATCGAGGCGCGTGCAAGGATCGTCTTTGATCCGTGCGCCTATGCAATGCACCACGTGGTCAAGGGAGAGCTCGTGCCACCCACCGTGGGTCTCGACACGGCGCGCGTCTTGAACGCCGAGGGGCTAATGGGATTTGTCGAGCACATGCTGCGTTTTCCGGGAAAGTCTGGTTGGTTTCATGAAGTCTTGTTGATTCGCAAATCTGAACTATGCACGTACAGGTCCACACACAAACACAAACCTGTAAAAGACGCGCTCGGCGCGTCGCGTGGCATGTCGCACACCCTACGGTGCGCGCAGCGCGCGCTCGCGCTGCGCTAAGAACTCCTGCACCGTCGTCGGGCGGAGCAGTGCGCTCACGAGGTCGCGCATGGAGCACAAAGCCGGGTCCCTGTCAGCAGTTGATTTCAACTGCGTTCGTGACCAGAGCACTCCACAAATGCGCGCTGACTCAGTTCTAGAAAGTTGCTGCTGTCGAGTGCAATGCGGTGCTGGCGTTGGTTGCTCTGCAGGCCAACGTGCCTGCTCCGCTGAGCCCTTGTGCAGATCCGTCAGCGTTTCGGGTCGATGGGCGACTTTGAAGAGTGCAGCATTGTGGTGGCATGGTGCTGCGGGTGTGGAGCGTTGCCTGGAGATCGACGAAGCCTCACGTCGTCGGCCGGCTGCGATGCGACGTGCTTGGAACAAGAACCACTGTGACGACTACACACACGGGCCGCAGCTCCGCGCCAACCGGACGCACAAACTGGTCTTTGACATTGGTATGCATTCGGGAGAAGATACACTACACTTTCTTGAGCAAGGTCACGATGTGCTCGCGGTCGATGCAAACCCTGAGATGGTTTCAGGCAGCCTCGCCCGCCCGGCATTGCATCTTGCACACCAACATCGTCGTTTGAATACGCTAACAAGCGGCATATCCGACCATCGCACAAAAAAGGCGCTCAGCTTCTATGTTCACAAAACCATCTCGGAATGGTCGAGCTTCACGGAGCCAAGAGGTGCGAAACGTTCCCAGTTCAACACAATCAGCATCCCGGTCACGACCTGCGGTGATCTGATAAACGAGTTCGGTGTGCCATTTTACATGAAGGTGGACATTGAAGGCAGCGATGCAGCCTGCTTGCGCACTCTCGAACTGGGTCGCCTGCCTCTGTACGTGAGTACTGAGGACCCGTCGCAGCTTGACCACCTGACGTCGCTTGGTTATTGCGCCTTCAAGATGGTGTCGCAACACATGGCCCGCCGTGGCGGTCGTCAGTTTTCTGGAGGTATGCCCGATGAGGCCCCAGGAGTGTGGGGGGATGCAGAAAGCATACGGAAACATCCGTTCTTCTCACGGCAGCACATGCACGAGAGAGTCGACCACAACTGGAATAGGCTCCGCGAGGAACATGACCTGCATGCACGACTGCAGGTATGCCTGTGAGCACTTTGGGGGTCCACGGACCCCCAAACCTCCTAGCCGCGCTTTTG
>TARA_B110000114_G_scaffold171453_1_pt1 | contig 16287 bp, 8 predicted proteins | sample TARA_B110000114 | Tara Oceans TARA_B110000114 (sample SAMEA4397311) | marine metagenome | biome: Polar Biome; feature: [SRF] surface water layer (ENVO:00010504); material: water (ENVO:00002006), including particulate matter (ENVO:01000060) such as... | depth 5 m
CCCCGTCGGATACGGCGGAGCGGGCGAGGGCGGAAATGGGGGCGATGGCGGCGGCGATCGCACCATCAATACCGCGGTATTGGTTGTGCGATTGCTCAAGCGCACGGAGGCGGCGCTCGCGAATGTCGTCTTGGGCCCTCTCGGTTTTGGCGTCACGCGTCCCTTGGCGGCCAGCATGGCCGCCGGAGACGACGGGTGCCCATCGCGCGCAAGAAGAAAGCGCACGGCGACGGCCGTTCCACCTAGTATCAGAAGCAATACACAAAAAAAGAGACAGAAGCGACGACATCCGTTATTGGGAAGCGCCACACCATCGTCGTCGTCGTCTTCGTCGCCACTCGTGCCATTGGCCGTGAGGCAGGCATAGTTGCCACTCGCGCGTCGTGCGCCGATTTTAACAGTGGCCGGCTTCAGATGGAATCGTGCGAGGGCGCAGGGCGAGGGCGATACCAATGCCGTGCGTTCCTCATTCTTTGCACCGTGTCCAAAGGACCATCGAAACGCCGCTTGTGAAGCGGAGTGTGTTGGCATCTCGCAACACACAGTCTTGCGGCATGTGGCCTGCACACGCTTGCGATTTAGCGAGACTGCACTGTTCCCTCACAAATGGATTTCCACGCGCTGGGGCTCGATGCGACCATCGAAACAACGGCGCTGCACGATCCGCTCACGTGCAGCGAAGACTGCTGTCAGATGGTGACACGCACGGTTAGGACGCCCGCGGGCACCCGCGTGCCGCTTGTCTCCATTGCTTCCACGACACTGGAAGCACACAAAGCACAATCAATCCCAGCAGACGCGGTGGGGCCGTTTTACGCCGACCCTCTCGACTCTTCCTCGACGGACGACATCTACGGAGATGACGCCTCCTTTGCGGCCGCGATTGCGGCCGAAGAGGCCTGCATCGTTGCGAATGAGGAGTGCGAACAGGTCACGCGCCTCTGCGTGCTGGCCGTGCACTCCACGGGAATCAAGCAAGACGACTGTGTGCTACAGGCCGTCCTCAAAGGCTTTGGTGACGGGGCTATTCCAACAGTGTGCTACGACGCCCTTTGGCACATTCCACCCTCTTGCAAGATTTCGGTCAAATCCTTCAAGGCACACGGCATCCACTACCGCGATCTGAGAGCTGGGGGCGAGCCTCCAAATCGCGAGATTCTCACCCTGATGCAACTGCTGCTGCGGCTCGCAAACAGTGGCGCCAGGCTCGTCATCCACAATGCCAAGACTACGATTCGTCTGCTCAAGCAGACGGCTGCGCAGCATGGATTTGGAAGTCAGTGGACCTTTCCTTTTCAGTACACGTGCATGACGACACCCTCGCGGCGCATTCTCAACCTGCCGGCCAGGGGGCCCAACCCCAAGGCCCTCGCGGTGCCCACGGAGCGCGACGTGTACCGCCACCTGTACAAGAAACCATACGACGAGGAGGAGCCGGACGCGACGTGCATCTCGGAGCTTGCGCGCACGTGCACGGTGACGCGAGACAATTTTGTAGCCGGGGTGGGTCGCGGATGGTGGGCGTAGAGTTTTAAACAAAAAAAGAAGAGTACACACACACACACATGCCCGTTTGCGCTCACTCTTCGTCGCTGTCGCTGCGGTTGTCAGCGTCGACCGGGTTACCGGGATATCCGGCTTCGCCGCCCCTGCTTCCGTCGAGTGCATTGCCGGAATAGCCGGCTTCGCCGCCACTGCTTCCGTCGAGTCTATTGCCGGAATAGCCGGCTTCGCCGCCCCTGATTCCGCCATCCTGGTTTCGAATTCGGATCCAGCGCTGATGGCGGAACGTGGTTGTCCACCAATCGTACTCCCGCTCCGTGAAGACCTCGCCGCGCATTGGCTCAGGGAGCGACGTGTACAATTCATCTTCGTGACCAGTGACCGCCCAAAGATTTCGACGGTTGTCGTCCCAGGAGGCCAATTTGATACCGGAGATTTGAAACGAATTTTCTAGCTGCCCAGCGGTGGATGCGCCGAGAATGTCACTCCCAAAAAGGCCCGCGTCGAGAAACTCTTGGCCCAACTGCCGTGGAATCTTCCACGAGAAGCGGACCCTCGTGCACGGCAACGTAATATAGTAGGGTGATGGTATTGTCGTCGACGTGTTAATCCTTAACACGTCGACGGAAAAACTTGCACTCCTCAGCCAGTCGGCGCACATGCCATCCAGTCGATGCTGTGACAACAGCTCGTATCGCCTGATCTGCTTGGAAACTGTCAGAAATTGCTTGTTGAATGCCATTGAGACATACTCGTGAACGTGCCGAATGTCCAGCGAGCCCTTGAGGAAAAACTGCAACTCCATGCGGCTCATTGGGCCTAGATCGGACGTGTTCGTGCTGGCGATTGGCGACGTCGGCTCCGGCGCCGATGGCCTCAGCATCAGCTCCAAGGCTGTCTGAAAAGGCGTCTCCCCCGGAGGCTCCTCTTCGTAGTCGTCGATGAGCATCGGAAGTCTCACTCCCTTTTTCGCAATGGTCCTCTTCAGATGTTCCCACTCCAGTTTGGACAGCTCCACTGTGCCATCCCTATGCTTCTTGACGGCAGTGGACAGTTCAGTTTGCGATGACACAAGGCCCGTCTCCAGCACACGACGCAAGCGGTCGGACGATGCGGTCGGGGTTGTTTGTGTATTGGTATTGGCACGGATTGACATTGAAAAGCGCGTGTTGGCTCGTCTTGCTTTACAATCCAGTGGTTTTGGTTTATTCACACACACCTCCTCATCGCACACGCACACACACACACACACTACCGTCACACGCAGAATTAAAATCCTTGTGCTCTAGCACGACTTGAGCAGCAGGTCGAAGGTGTCCATGGGCTTGGCAAAGCTCAAGCAGCGGCCTATGACGCGCTCCGACGTCGGTGACGCAATCTTCACCGCAATCCGGCGAGGGTTGCCCTTGCTCCGCTTGGCTGCGCGGCCACCGTCCTTGTTATCCTCGTTGTAGAAGCACCACTCGAGCATGTCGCCTGGGAAGACGGGCGTCTTGGAGTTGTTGAGCATGGTCACCATGCCGCCAATGGCCAGGGTGAAGAACTCGTCCGTCTGCGGGCCCACGCCGTCGTCAATAGGTCGGACCGTCTTGGATCGGCACACTCCGGCAAAGTAAAAGTTCTTGGCATCGTCATTGGTCAGGCACGCGCAGCAGCCGATGACGGGCGTCGCCGTCTCGGCGGCGACATAGTTGCGAAAGGTGGCGTTGCGCGCCTTGCGGCTGAGGCAGATCATGCCCGGTAGCACGGTGGCCCACTCGTGAAAGTGGGGCTTGAACTCGACGGTGTCGCCGCCCGCGGCGCCACCGTCCAGCTTCTCCGCCTTGACGGCCTCCGGAAGCTGCGCAAACTCGTACGAATCGACGAATGAGTTGATCACAACTTCGCCGATGCGCGACACTGGCTGGTAGCCTTCAAGCTCAGAGTGCCTCAGGCGCGAGTCTGCCGGCCCCTGCACCGACTGGAACTGCGAAAAGGCCATGGACGCATTCATGTTTGACATTGTCACAACGTGTAGTCAGTGACTCAAACGTACACGCGGCTGTGTGCTCGAGGGTTAGCGGGACTGTGTTAGTCACGCTCTTGTTACGTTGCGGACGAGCGAGGGTTTATCCAGCAGGCCCATCGGTCGCGCTTGAATGGTCGTATCTTAAAAAAACGAGCCACGCGCGTGCGCGTCCACACACACACACAAACACACACACACACATACACGCACGCGCATGAACGCCGACGATGCATGTGTAGACTCTTGCACGGAGAGACGATTCTCGTGGTGCTGGTCTAGGGCGGTCCGGCGACAGCAGGAACGGCCTTTGGCTGCTGCTTGTTGATGTCTGTAATGGTCGCGTCCTCCACCGTCTTGACGTACCGCGGCACGACGCTGGTCGTGGATGGACCCCTGACGCCCGTGGGCGTTCCGTCAGGGTTCTTGACAACCGCCTTGGACTCCTTGTTCATAAAGCAGCGCCACATGCGATCCGGGTCCCACCAATCAATTTGAACATTGATGTTGAGCGCCATAGAATTGGGCGCCGTGCGCACGCCAATGGCCGAGCCCGTGCCGGGCATGGACCCTCGCGACGCCGACGTATCGAGCACGTTGCCAATGCACCAGCCGCCGACAATGTACTCGCCGCCCTTTTTACCGAGCCGCAGGCCCGTGCGCGACTGGTTGGGTACGCGCACAAACTCGTCGGGATTGCTCATCTTGTCGTTGCCGAGCACCTGCTTGCCATCGCGGCCAAAGCGCAGGCCCGAGTAGTTGATCATCTGCGACGAGGTGGCCAGCTGCACGCGGAAGTTGCACAGACGCGCAGACTCGGGTCCCCTCATGGCCGCCCGGGCATTGGCGTCGAAGTCGGCAATGGAATTGGAGTCCACGAGATTGTCGCCGCTGAGCTCCTCGTCGCGTGCCTTGAGGTACTGTTCCAGCAAGTCGATGCCTGGCTGCTGGGGACTGCCAGTGTCCGGCGCCACCTTGTAGAGAAAGTTGGCAATGGCACCAGTCGGAGGGGTGCCCCACCAGCAGTCGGCGACGATGACTACAAAGACCTTGTCGAGGGGCATGGTCTCCAGCGACGGGTCTCCGGTCCAGGAAGATCCAATCGCGGGCCCTTGAATCCTCACATTGAAGAGCTGCCCATCTCGGCTCTGGAGCTGCTCGTTGCTCAGCGTGTCGCTCGGGTCGTCCGTGCCGAGCGAGAGCACGATGCCGTCGGGGCGCCAGTCGGTGAGGCCGCGCGACTCCATCAGCCGCTCGAGAAACGCAAAGGCCAACTCGTCGCCCGCGGTGCGCGAGACGTGAAAGGGGTCGACACCCTTGCCCGTTTTGCTACCCGGAATGGTCTGGGGAGCAGCACTCTCAGTGCCCATGAGCAGGCCGGTATCCACGCCCTTGCCGCGCAAAAAGGGTCCCTGGTCGCGCGCAAAGATGCCCTGCTCAATCTTGCCCGCCTTGGCCGCCTCCGAGCCCGTCATGCCCAGGCTCGTGCACAAGTCGGGCATGTTGAGCATGCTGTTGCCATTGAGCACGTTGTAAAGCACCGGTCCCACCTGGTTGGCATCGGCCCCAGCGGTGTTGCGCTGATCAGTGCGCGCATCCGCGGCCGCTTTGAAGGAACGCATCATGCCCGACTTCCAGACCTCGTTGCCTCCCGACGGGTTGAACTGGCCCGGGATCGCCTCATCGAACGCCGTGCCGAGGTTGATGCCCTTGTTGCACAGCACATTGGTAAAGTAGCGCTGCAGGTACTCGAATGAGCACAGCTTTTGGAAGCGCTCCGTGCCCGGAATGCCGGGCGAGTAACCGCTGTTGATGGCCAGCTGGAAGCCATAGTCGTAGTTAAGGCCCGCGCCCGCGTCCTCGTTGAAGCCGGTGCGCGGGTCGCCGGCGGGATCGTGCAGGCTGGCGGAATTTCCGACGCCCGCCTTTTCAGAGGAGCGGCGGCCGAGGATAAAGGCCAGCTTGGTGGCGCGCAGGTCGTCGGTCTCGGTGATCACATTTTGGAGCGTTGTAAGTTTAGCTTCGCCATCGGCACGGGGCGGGCGGCCGAGGCCCATCATGTTGCGCTCGCCACCGAGCGGGCAGAGCCTGCCAAGCAAGGCATGGGATCAGAGAGTCTCACAGGCACACTGGGGCGGACGAATGCACCTCGCATACGGTATCCCGATGTTTGACCCGCGGTTGTTGCGGGCGAAAAAGGGTGCGCCCGGGTTGACACCGGCGATGGGGTCGCCGACACTGGTCTGGGCGGGGGCAATCGAGCCGCCCAGCGCTGGAGGTGGCGCATTAGGCGTCTTGCTGCCCCCAATGAAGGGGTCGTTGCCGGTGGGTATGGACATGCTCATATCGCCCCAATCCTCTTGACGTTGTACCGATACAGACACACGTATGCTAGCAAAGAGTTAGCGGCGAACCACTTATCAGCCTACAGTGAGTGCGCTTCAACCTGCGCCAGGCGCGCCGTTGCCAGATCAGGAACTCTCGACTCGTACGGCACATTTACGAGCTCTCCCAAGGGCACGAGCGTTTCCGCTTCGATTGCGAGCACTGCGCGCTCATATTTGCAATACTCGCAGACGACGATGCGGTTGGCGTAGTCACACCCAAGTTTATCGAGCGGCAGGTGCCCATTTTGAAGAAGCGCTGCGAGTAGCCGCGCCATGCGCACCCCCGCCAATTCGGTATACTTTGGCTGATTGAGAGTCACCGCCGGCGCAAGCAGGCGCAACCGACCCTTGGCAAAAACCCCGAGGTGCCCGGGAGCCTGTAGCAAGGGCGCCTGATCGACCATTGCCACCTCGGGAGTGTCGCTTACAATGCAGGTGCTGCACCAGCACGACGCATCGTCGCCTTGCTCCTCGAGCCAGCGCAAATCGTCGCCCTCGGAAACGGCGTGCTTCATTAGCCACTCACCCACGCGACACAGCGCATTATACCTGCAGCTGGCCCACGAGACGTCTTCGACAATGGCGGCGTTTTCCGGCGTTTCGTGACTCATGCGCTCGAATGCATCCTCAATATCTTGAACCGATGCCGAAATCCACCAATCGTCCTTGTGATTCGCCGAAGCCTTCATGGCGTCATTGAAGGCCCTCCGAGTCCGCAGCGCGCGCATTGCGCCGCCATGACCACGCCGTATCAGCCCACGCAGCCACGTTTTCATAATGTCGGCCTGGGCAGCCGACGTGTTTGTGCGCCGCTTGAGCTGACGCTCGGTGAGCCTTCGCTTGTCCAAAAAGTCGCGCAGCGCGCACGCCAAGGCGTCGCACTCGTCGCGCGCAACATCGAGCACGACGCGCTCTTCACGCACACACTCTTCTGCAAACCGATGGCACGATTCGATAATCTGACGGCGTTCCTCGAGGACACCGTCGTGCGAGTCCATGCTCAGTTCGGACACCTCCCACATTTTCGTGGCCACCGTCTGCACGAATGCGACCAACTTGGCCATGGCAATTGGTAAAATCGGAGCCAGACGTTCGGGCGCAACCGCGAGCGTCGTCTCGTGCAATTGGCGACAGAAGCTCACCAGCGCGCGTGAAACGCCCTCGGCCATGGACACGCGGGTATTTGGAAGCGGCCTCACCGGAAAGTGCACGGTTACAAGTGGCTGCTGCTTGGTCAGCAGCTGCGCTCCGTAGCGCTCGAGACGGGCACAGATGCGCTGGTACTTTTTCAAAATTTGGAGCTGCTCCTTTGCAAAGCAGACTCGAGAAAGCAAACCGTGCTCGGTCCAGGTTTGAGCGCGGACTTGCGTATGCGCAGCCTCAAGGACTGCTTGAATCCACACTGTGGATTGTGCATCCTCGGCGTCTGTGCTTTGGGAATCCTCTGCCATTTCCAAAGTGTCGCACTCTTGGGACCAAAACGGCAATGTGGGTGGGGACAGGGGCGCACAGCGAGTGAGCCCCATGGGGTGCGAAACGCGACAATGGGCACACGCGGTGGCTCTTTAGCGCGTTTGGCGCGCAGAGATGTAAACGCGCTCCAAGTGTCAGTATCTAGACGCACACTCCGCAAGAATTGCACACACACACCACACACACCACACACACACACGCGCGTGCTCGCATTACGCGTTGATCACGCTGGAGGCCTCGACTGCGTCAAAGTCGAATGCAAAGGGGGCGTACAGCGACCGCTGGGGGTCGGTCAAAAAGACGCGATCGGCAATCAAAAGAGCCTTGAGCGTCTTCTGGGTGCGGGCCAGCTCCTCGGCGTAGCCAAAGTACCCTCCGGCCCACCGCTCCTCGGGACCGACGATGGCCCTGACGCCCTGGGCTAGGCTCGTCGCCTGCAGCAATGCCGCGTCAGCCTCGGCTTCGGGATTACGGTCGGGAATCCGCGGCGGTCCAGGGGCACGTTGCGCGTCGGTGCTCTCCAGCCACTGACGCGGCGTGGGCGGGAGCGCGTCGAGGTAGTAGCACATGCCACTGCCCGCGGGCGGGCCGCCCGTGGACCGCACGCGAATCATGGTGGCCACGTGTCGACGGTATTGTCCCTTCCAGCCATGCAGCTCGCGCGCATTGATCTCGTCGACGTTGCCATCGTTGCACGCCTCGGGGTCGTCGATGCCAATACCACGCAGTCGCTCCCGATACTCGTTGGTGCTCATTCCATTGTCCGTGTAAGGCACGAGGCGCAGCTCGGCATTGAGGTGTGCGAGCTGCTCGCGCGCTTCCGTGGCCTGTGCCTCGGGGTCTTCATTCAACAACCACCACTCGGGGTGGAGCAAGTAGGCGCGCACGTGCGCGACGGCGTGTTGCTGCTCCTTTTGCTTGCCCGCCTCGTCGCGCACCGCCTGCTCCATGTTGGCATGGTAGGATTGCACAATCGCCAGCTGCGCCTCCAGCTGGGCAATCACGCCATTCCATTGCACAGCGGCCTCCTTGCCCCGCTGCTCGGCAATCTCGAGCATCCACGCCTTGGACTCCTCGGGTGTCCTTGTTTTTGCGCGCAGCTTCTCAGTCAACCAGTCCAGCGCTTGGTCGGCATCCTCCAGTGGATCCTCCTTGAGGTCCTTGGTGTCCCCGAGCACGGCCGGCGATAGCTCGAGTGTCTTCGGAATCAAAAAGACGGGTGACCGGCCAATAAAAGGCTCGGGCGGAGAGAATGGGAGCGAAGGCGGCTGCGCCTCGATTAGTAGTGGAATAGTTGGATTCTCGGCCTCCACCGCGAGGACCTCGTTGACAATGTCTGCAAACACGTCGCCCTCCTCCGCAAGCTCCCGGAGCGCCCTTTCCAGGCCACCTTCTTGGTAGCCATCAAACACTGGACTGGCGTCGCGCTGCAACTCGCCGACGATTAACATCTCTGCCCCGGCAACCTCGAGAGACTCAAAGATGTTGTGTTCACGAGCCTCCAACTCGGCGCGTTCTCTTGCGCGCTGCAACTGTGCGCCGATTTGAAACTCGGCAACCGGATCCGTCTCGACGACTGGCACCAAGGGCACACCAAAGAGATCCTCGACCACTTCATCGTCCACATCCGCCATTTCTGCGTCATTGTCAACGGGGGTGGGAGCGCCGTCGGCTTGGACGCGCGCGATGCGTGCGTCTTGCTGTGCCCTTGAGCGCATCACATTGAGCTTGTCGTAGAGCTTCAGGACGGCATCCTCGCCTTTTGCTGTGCAGCGTTGCATGACCTCACCCATTAGATTCAGCGTCTTGGAACGCGCGCGCATCCCCACGAGGTTTTCTTGGACCTGATTCAGAATGGCACTGAGCTCGTTTCGGGTCTTGTCGTCTTCGGGCGTATTGTTGAGCTTGTCGCGGTCGGCCTTGAGTCTGGTTTCGGTGACGGTGAGTGCCCCGGTTGCGGATTGCATCCGGATCGATGCAATCGACATGGCCTTTAGTCGCCTCTTCACTGCCACCATCTTGTACGCACGCTTTCTGTCTGCATTCATCTGGTTGATACGATCGACCTGGGCCCCTTGCCGCTCTTCGGTGAGCGCTTCGACCACCCGGAAGGCACGGACGAGCGTATCTGACACGGTCTCCTCGGGTTCGGGCTCGTCCTCTCGTCCTGGAAGGACAACCTTCACCTCCCGGTATGTTTCCTGAAGATTTGTCAAGCGCTCCCGCATCGCGCGGATTTCGGAACCCCACGCCTCGCGGTCTGCGTCGTTCAATCCCCCAGCGAGAAGGTCACCCAAGTGAGTACTCAATGCGTGCCGCGGCGCACTTGCGGTGGCGAAAAAGATGCGCGAAAAGGCGTCGGCCGTGGTCTGCACAAGACGGATGTCTTTCACTTCGGCGTCCCATGCCCTACCGAGTAAATCGTCCTTGCCAAACAGGAGGACTTGGTTGTCGTACAGGAATGATTTTTGTTGATCGAGGAGCTGCTTGACAATTATGAGCTCGCGCGCATACTGGAATAGCTCGAATTTGCCGTCGGTGACGCTGGACAAGCCAAAGAGCATACTCGTGGACGAAATATCGCGTCCCCCGCGCTCACCCAGCGGCTTTTGAATAAATTCGAGAGAGACGTAGTGCACCGCCGTTTTCACGTCTGCAAACGTGAGCCCGCCCACTTCCCCTGCCTCGTCCGATCCAACATACCTGGGATTGACCCACTCGCTCATGGCCTTTTGGATTACCTCAAGACGCCCTTCGTAGATGTATTCGGCCCACGCGTCAAGGAAGAGGTAGAGTGCCGGGTGCATTGCGTGGCTGAGCGGGTGTCTATCGGGGTCGTTTTCTCCCAGAACGAGCATCATGGAATCGACGAGTGTATTTCCGTCTGCCTGTAGCCGCAACAGCTGTGGATCGATGACCTTGTAGCGGTCGTCAAAATCGGTGTCGTTCTTGTGAAGCGCCACGGCCCTTGTACGAATCTGGTCCCACACCGCTTCGTTTTGGCCCAGCTTTGTGAGCAACGCGAAGACGGTCACACCGGCCCTGCGGGTCATCGCGTTCACGCGCGCATCCGTTGGCCACTCCGATACGGGCATGGCGCACAAGTCCTTTAGAAACGGCAACGGCCTGTCGCCACTCATTTGGAGAATGCGCTCGTTTTCCAGACGCGTGTTGGCGTCGCCCGTGAGCACACGATGTGTCTGCTCAAGCCACCGAGTGTACTCGCGCACCTTGCGCAATTGGTCGAGCGTGTTGACGAGGAGTATCACCAGCGGCAGTCGCGTGTGTAACTCCTTGAGTTGGTTTGTATGAAAGGTGCACTTGTTGGGATCGTCGGGATTGTTGTCGCACAGAGTCTGAACTGTGAGCTCTGCCTGCTTGGCTCGCTCAAACTCTGGCAACTCCGAAATGTCTTGGTTGGGTTGGAGATAGCTAAAGAGTCGCATGCCCTGCTTCTCGAGTTCCTCCTTGGGAATCTGTGGAATCTCCCCGTCGGCGCGGTATAGTTCTCCGGCGTCGGATGGGGTCTGATGCCCGAGCTTGGCCAAGCCCCAGCATAGCCGAAGCGAGTCGGTACGTAGGGCATTGACACGGTTCTCAATCTCCCCATTCAGAACCGAGGCGTCGTGCAATTTGTTGCGCACCTGCTCGTAGTCCCTGTACATGCATTCCCAGTCGCACACTTTGCTCTTGAAGCGCTCCAATTCGGAAGCGGTGCCCCCCGCGCGGGTGGTGGTTTGGCGCCCACCAAAGCGCAAGCGGTCTGCAAACCACGATTCGCGCGTGCGCTTTTGGGGTCGCGTTGCGAGCTTCACGCTCTCGTCGTCTTCCATCCCGGGCCACGTCCCATCGTGCGTCTCCCAATGACCAGCAGGGTCGTTTCGGGCAGGGTATACGTAGTCCGTGTTCAGAGCGAGGTAGCGCACCCCACTGCTGCGCTCCACTTTTAAGAAGCGGTCCTTGTGCTCCCAGTACACCGGGTAGTCCTTGAAAAAGTCGGTCCACTCCTTGTCGCATGCGACAACGGCCTGTTTGAAGTCGTCATAATCGAGCGCGACCACGTACAGCGGTGCGACGAGCGTCTGTGACCATCCGCCCTCTCGGCGCGTCTCTTCGTAGCCCTGTATCCGGGTGGATGGGAGTGCCTCGGGCGCGTCGGTGGAAGGCGTGAGCGCCTTGTTGCGAAGCTCGTCGGTCGCATACGCGTAGAACGCTGCCTGGTCCTCTGGGAGCGCCTTGCCCACCTCGGGCGATTCGCGGTTGCGCTCGGCCTCCTGTAGCCGATGCACCCTGTCCCAGACGGCGCGACGTGCCGGAAGAGAGAGTCGCGTCGGGTAGAGCGGTAGGCACGGCACGCGCAGGTCGTGTCGGTGCGGCAAGGACTGCACAATCGTCTTTGCAACGGCAGCCGCCGATCCCCCGGGTAGACGAGGAGGATAGGACGCATCAAAAACGACACTCTGCAGATTATTTTCGGTCACGGCCGATCCGAGTACCAGCTTGGTGGGCGTGAGGTGGCTCGGAAGGGCTCCGGGGTAGTTTGACTTGAGGGCCTTTGCCAACTCGGCGTGTAGCGAGGGTGCGTTGTTGGGTTCCGGGTTGGCTTCGGCAGTATCAAGTCGGCGCAGCTGGTCGGTTGGAAACAGCGACCGTCGCGCTCCTTCTACGGGTAGGGGTGGCAGATGGTCGTAAATCGCACGACCAACCTCGGGATTTGGAACCGGTTGTCCGGCAACAAAGTTTTTGGCCCAGATGGACGACGCACTCTTTCCAGCGACGGCATCTTGGTAGGGTGCCGCGTCTTTGTACCGAAACCGGAGCCGCATCGTTGTCTGCTCGTCGTGCCACCACTGCGGTGGTCCTGCACGAGTCGTAAAGCCTGGGTTGGCCGCTTCCGGTGCACCCTGTGGACGCGTGTAGACGTAGTCGTGCACGCCTCGTGCCAGGGCCAGGTCGGCAATCTCAAACACGCCCGCCTCCATGGGAATGGGTAAAAAGGTGTCGAGACCACCCTGACGGGTATCGACGCCAGTGTCGATGCGGCACGAGTAGTAGACACCGCCCGGCTGTTGCAGGCCCTTGTCGTGCGAGGTTTCGAGTGGGCGAAGCGCGCCCTGTTCGTCTTTGCAATGGTAGGCGAGCGCGTCGGCATTCTCGGCCATGTAGCGCGCCATCGCGCCACGAATGGTAGTGGGCGCCAGGTGCGCAAAGGCGTCGCTGTCGAGCGCGTCGCGCCAGGCGCGCCGCGCATCATCGCCAACGGTGCCGGGAAGGCCCCTACCCTTGGCATCGTGATTCATTTTTGTGATAAACTCGCGAAACTGTGCGTCTCCGCGACGACCCGCATCAAGAAACTTTTGGTTTCCCTGGGACCACGCCGCCGCAAAGTCCTTGGATTGGTCCGTCTCTTTGTTGAGAAGGAGATTGGCTTGCGGCATCCGGGTGCGCATGTCGCCCGGTATGAACAGGACTACCTCTGGGTATTGCTGAAGCAGGCGGATGTCCACACTCTCGTTGAGCGTGGGGGGTGGGTGCATCGTGCGCCCGTGTGCGCCCGGCGCGACCACCGGCGCGACCACCGGCGCGTCCTCCTTGATGGTCCGGTTTGCCCGGTTGCTTTCATTCGTTGTAAAGTTGAGATACCGCGGGAGCTGTGCGGCTGCTTCTGTATTGGACGGGGCCTGCCGATCGCTCTTGGTCCGAAAGGCAGCACCCTTGCTTGGAAAGGTGGCCACGTTGAGCAGGGGTTGTGGCTCCCACATGAGCTTGCGGTAGACCTCCGAGTACGACTTGTTGGACTTGGAGTCGCCCGGCCCTTGCATCCCGACATCGCGCACGCGCACGTCCTCAATCTGCCCTGTAATTGCTGTCTCCTTTTGACCCTTGCACGCTTTGGCCACATTGTTGCCGCTTGCAAAGTACAATGGCAGGCCCCTAAAGGACTGTGCGAGGCGCGCGTCTGCAAACGCGGGGGCGTCCGACGCAAGAAGGGCGCCCGCATAATTCTGCGGTTCGCCGTCGCCCCACGAATCGTAGCCGCGCACACCGAGCTGCAAACCGTCACGGGTGGTGGCATCGGCGTCGCCGTAAAAGGCGTTTGTGTAGATTTCCACGTCGCTGAGCGCAAAGCCAGTGGTCCAGCACACTTCGTCGTCCGAGTCGACGTTCAGGCACTTTACGAGTGCTTGGTCCTGGAGGAGCGTCACATCGACGACCCGTACGCCCACGAGCTTTGCCGGTAGTTTGTCATTGAAAAAGCGCATGCGTGGCAGCGCCCTGATCCGCGCCACGGTCCAATTGCGTGTCAGGTCGTCCCTGCTCGCGACGGCCAACTTGGGCTTGGCCTCACCGGCATTGCCCTTGGTCAACGTGACGCCAGCAAACCCGAGCGTTCCGCGTGTCAACAGTGGAATGGCCGCCCCAGTCTCATTCATGCCGATGCGCCTCTTTGGCTTCGGCTTGTTGGGAATGGGCTTGGCAAACTCCTCATTGTGCAGATACGGCGTCATGCTCGGGGTGTCAAACATCTGGTCATTCTTGAGATGCCGAGAGTACATCCATTCCCAGTGCTGCTCGTTGAGGCGCACCGACTGGATCTGCAGCCGAATCGCTCTTGTCGCCGCCTTGGTGGCGCGCACGCGTGCGCGAAGAATGGGCTTGCCCGCTCTATCGCGCAGGATGCGCGAGCCTGTGCCACTGCGCGCGCGTGCATACTTTAGCCTTTGCAGCGCTGGGTCGACTGGTGCCTGCTTGGCGACGCCGGGGTTGTCCGGGTCCTCGACCGGGTTACCGAACACGTCGCGTTCGATTTGGTACGCCCCGCCGCGAAACTCTTGCCCGCCACCATTCTCCTGCAGCGGCGCGAGAAAGCCAACGTTGCGACCTGTCCTTTTGGAAGTGCCAAGCTCCGTATTGGTCTTTGGCCGTCGCAGGGGGCGGATTTTCTGTCTTGTTCCTAGATCACCCGCGTCTTTGATCAGTTGAAGCAGATCCTCGAAGGACAGGTCACTCTTCCACACTTGCTGTTGACCAGTAGTAAACGCCACCCCCGAGAGGTATTCCCACAAGATGTTGCCCCCCTCGCGCTCAAAACCATTGGTCAGAGCCCTGCCAGTATCCCTGGGACCAATGAAAGGATCCAAGTCTTCGTTCCAGTCGGGGTTGCGCGCAAACTGTAGTGGGTCAGTCGCACGCTTCTGGAGGAGCTCATCGATCCAGATCACCCACAACTTGCGCGTTTCAAGCAACGTTCCGGCAAACTTTACGACGTCCTCGTGAATCGCGGCATTGCGCGCACTGATTCGCTGTGCCTCTTGGAACACGGCGCTGCGACCGGCGATAATATTCGCGTCAATACCGCTCCCGTCGTCTTCGGTGGCAAAGAGTTCGTTCACGTCCCTTTGTAACAGTTCATCGGTATAGTCGTCCTCCTCAGCGTCAGAGGCCATGGCGGTCTGACTCTGAATATTCACAAGCCACAAGCCGCAAGGTGACACATTCCATAGACCGACGGTTAGGGCTAATTAGGCAGACTTCGAGGACGTGTGAGAGATGACCTGGTGAACGCGTGCGTGGCGCGAATGGCGAGATTTTTCCTGTGTCAATTGTATGGCTGGCCGCGGCGGTGGCTGCCTCATTTCCACCGAGTAGCTGTGTAGAATGTTGAAAACCCTCCTTGCGGAGTGTGTATTGTGTGTGTCTAAGAAGAAAAATGAGAGGATCGCCCGGAATCAATATTCAAGCGTGCGCCGAATGCGGCACTTGCAAGCATGTCGATGGGATTGATCACCAAATCGAACCTGGTGAATTAATCATGGTTCAGCACTTCTATAAAACTGGCATGGGTTCCAAGATATTCATCGAACGTAATTCGCTTTGCTGCGTCAGTCCGACGCTGGCAAAGACCATTCTAGGCGGGTGCACGTCGGGTGGTTGGCCTATCTCGATGAGCAAGCTGGGCCATGCCCAGTACACAGTGGCACTGGCCATCCTCGAGAAACGGCTCAACGATCGACCGGTGCACGAAATTCACAAGAGTTTCCGTTTGGGTTAGGATATGCTCGGGTTTTTACGTGAGCGTGTACGATTCTTGCGACAAGTGTGTGTGTGTATTTTGCACAAGAATATATACATGGCATCCTCTTCACATGACGAGTCTGATTCGCGCGGGAACTGCGTTAGTTGGGCCTAAAGCAATGGCGACGAACGTGTCCAGTTGGAAGGATACAGCGGTCCGAGGGCACTGTGGACCAACCACCGAGATCGGTGACTGCTCTGCTGGTACGTCTGGCAGCTTTGGGGGGTGGGATTGGTCCTCCTGGAGCGAGGCCGCGCACTGGTGCTTGCAGAGGTGTGCTCGGTGTGCTCGATGCCAGTTCATCAGCGTATCACTCACCGAGAGGGATTGCAGCTGGTTTGCGTCATGCAGCAAGCTCCACGATTCGCCGCGCACTTTCCGCTCAGGCCTCGCCTTGCCGAAGCCGAGTGAGGCGCTGCAGTTCCACACCGGTCTCTCATTCAACTCTTCTGGCATGCGGCTCGCTGGGCCGCGTTCGTCCTGCTATGTCGCGCTGGGGCTACTCTCCGCTCCAACGCATCAGCAATATCGCTCCGAAGCTAGGCAAACCTGGCTCCGCGCGCCAAACGTGGGCCAGAGCGTGCATGTGCACTTCGTTATACGTGCTGGAGACCTGACAGACACGCAGCTTACGGCTGCTCGGAGCGAGAACCGTGAGTACCGCGACATGCTGATGCTGCAGGTAGGCACTGGTGGTGCGAGCGGCCCGGTGGGAGAAAGTCCACCCGGCACGCCGCGCCAGCAGTTTCTCCGCGGGCGCATCGTCGCGTTGTACGGCTGGCTGAAACGCGCGGTCGCCATGTACCCCGACGCCGCATTCATCTCAACTGGAGAGGACGACG
>TARA_B110000114_G_scaffold184594_1_pt1 | contig 16014 bp, 15 predicted proteins | sample TARA_B110000114 | Tara Oceans TARA_B110000114 (sample SAMEA4397311) | marine metagenome | biome: Polar Biome; feature: [SRF] surface water layer (ENVO:00010504); material: water (ENVO:00002006), including particulate matter (ENVO:01000060) such as... | depth 5 m
TTGGGCTCATAACAATGATTTATTTACAATATCACTTTGTCACGGACTAGGATCCTTGCTTTCAACAACACTAAATAACCAAGAGTTCCTTTATAAAGGATATGATGTGGCAGTCTTCCCAGATAACGGAGAGGAAATAACACCAATGGTTGGTTATCTACCTGGGAAAAACAGGGATGCTCATTTTTTTATCTCATTTAAAGTGAGCGTCTCTAATTATTAAACTGTTTCGATATCATAACTAATATCGAAATTTACTGAATTGGCAATAAAACAAAGCTTACCTGCTTCAGCATGTAATTTAGAAGCTTTATTTGATTGTGATGAATCAACTAAAACCACTTGAGGTTTTAAAACTACAGATTTAAAACGTCCAATTCCTAGTTCATTAATTTTTAAAATACCTTTAGCATTATCCTGATACGAAGCAATCTTTATCCCTTCTTTTCTGCAGACATACAAATATGACATCATGTGACAAGCAGACAAAGCGGACAGCAGTAAATCTTCGGGATTGTACAAAGTAGGATCACCAAAAAATGGTTTATCAGCAGAGCCTTTTAAAGTTGCTTTCCCATCAATACTAATTTCATAAAAACGATCTTCCCGGTTATGGCCACTATTTTCATTACCCAACCAATTTAATTCTAGAGTATAATTGTATATGTTTCTCATGCACCTCAAATTTAGTGATTTAAGAAACTTGAATCCACAAGCAGAATTAAATAGGGAAAGGAGTAAATAGTGACGCTCACTTCTATATTAGCAAAAGGTATTAATTATCTTAGGGGCATTAGTTTAGTGTTATTCATTAACAGTCGTCCTGTGTTTGAGGTGAGACGCTTACAGATAAGCTTCGCTATATCGTGAAAAATATTTCCCTGCACACATTTTACTCAAGTGTCTGAACAGTACTTAATGCCGTTTTTAACGAGCAAGAATAAAACAGAAGATTAGAAAGGGAGTTTTTGACTTGAATTTTAATTTATGAAAATTCAAAAACATTGTGTTGGTATCGATATTTCTAAATCAACTTTTACAGGCTGAATCTGCAGCGAATTTGAAAATCAAGATTTAATATTTAGTGAAGTAAAAATGTATAGTAACGATAAAATCGGATTTAACCAACTTCATAGATGGGGTAGGAAATTAGTAAAAGACAATGCTCCAATGGTTTATTTAATGGAGGCTCTCATTCTATAAAATGAGCAACTTTAATGAGTAAAGCTATCCATGCAACAATAACTATTCTAATTTAAAGTGATTTTATTTAATTTCATTAATTGTGTTGATAAAAACCACATTTTTCTTTTTTGTAATTACCATAGATTACAGTATTAAGTTGTTAAGATGTTTTAGTTTTGCACTCAAGCTAATTTAGATATGGGACAGTTAATAAAAAAGACATCCCTTTTTATTCAATACTATGATTAAAGAAGCAAGTAGAGATTTGTTGCATTATGAAATCCAAGGAGCTCCAGAGGGTGCCCCGTGGTTAGTATTTGTTCATGGCGCTGGAGGTTCTATAAGAACTTGGCAGTTTCAAATTGAAACTTATGCAAAAGATTTCAGATTGCTTTTATTGGATTTAAGAGATCATGGTTATTCAAAAGAAATGAGACCAGCTTACGATGCATATGATTTTGATATTATTTCAAATGATATTTTGAAAATAATTGATAAATTAAACATTAAGAGAGCACATTTTATGTCTTTAAGTGTAGGTTCCGTAATTCTTCAAAAAATTGATATACTAAGACCAAAACTTATTGATAAGATGGTAATGGCAGGGGCTATATTTGATGGTAGTAAATACATGTATGCCTTTGTTCATTGTGGGAAATTACTCACGTATATTTTGCCTTTTAATGTTTTTTACTCTTTATTTAGTTTTATTGTTTTACCTAGAAAGAATCATAGATTAAGTCGTTATATTTTCAGAAAACAAAGCAAAAGAATGATTACTACTGAATATTTGAAATGGGTACAATTATATAAACCTTTTTTCAAACTGATTAAACAATATATTAAAAGAGAGCTACCAAGACCATGTTTAATTGTAATGGGAGACCAAGATCATATTTTCCTTAATTCAGCTAAGAAATTTGAAGCAAAGCAAAAAAATGCAGTTTTAACAGTAATAAAAGGCTGTGGTCATGTTGTTTCCATTGAGAGCCCAAAAATATTCAATAAATTGGCGTTAGACTTTATTAATAATAAAAATATCCCAAAAGAAGTTCAGACTGATCAACCGATACCTTACAAATGGAAGGATCTTAGGAATTTAAGTGCTTAATTTTTTTTAAGATTCAAACAACGGTATTTTTGCATGGATAAGCTTCCAGTTTAAAGAACCCAAAATCCTAATTTATAGACACTATCTTAAGAAGTAAAATCGTTTCCATTCAGGCATTCCTATATCAGTTATTTTGTTTAGAATGAATGATTTTAAGGTTACTTTAGTTTGTTATGCTTCACTATTATTTGACCTTCTATTTTAGCAAAAGACACTAATCTTCCTAGGCTAATTAATACCTTTTGCTAATATAGAAGTGAGCGTCCCTATTTATTAGAAGTTGAAAACAAAGAAAATTGCTTGTTACGATTTAAGCAGAGAAGCTTTGAGAAATGAAGATTTTAGGTGTAAAATTGTACACTTTTTATGCTTGTTGCTCACTGCTTTAACCAGGTCGTATAGATTTAATTAAAATTTCGTCTATTATTTTCTTCAAAGTGGTTTGGTTTTCAGAATTATAGATGCAATTCGAAACAAGTTTAATTTAATAGGCTTTTTAGTTTATCTTAATTAGAGGTCTACTTTGTACAATTCAATGATGGAGATTATAGCTACACAGGGGCAAGTTTATTAAAATTGATAAATAGGTGTCTCACAACTACTACTGCCAAACCATCCACCCAAAAAAAAATATTTTGCGTCGTTCACCGAATCATTTTCCTTTGTTAAGGATTGAGTATGTTTGGGGTATGAACTCTTCGTCAAAAAAATCAATAGTACCTTTTTTTATTTTTCTGGTTGGGATGTTATTAGGATGTTCTAATTCAAACCCTTCCATAGATGTAGTAAATGAAAAGACTTATTCAACAATTAAAAACTTTGAAACGTTACATATTTCAAAAGATGTGGTCGAAGAGTTATCTGCGTTAAATATGGGGTCAATTACAATTGGTGAGATTAGATGGAAAAAGAAAAACCTTAATGTTAAAGTTTTTTCGAATGGAGATAAGATTTTAAAAATCACTTCTCATGATGAGTGGGAGAAAGCTGCGAAGTCTAAAACACCAGCTTATTGCTCAATGAATTTTGACGAAAAAAATGACTCTGTATTTGGAAAGCTATATAACTGGTTTGCAGTAAATGATGAGAGAGGGCTGGCTTCAAAAGAATGGCATGTAGCAAGTAAGGAAGAGTGGGGAAAACTAATTGTTATAGCTGGTGGAATTGCTAAAGCTGGTTCTGTGCTTAAAAAGAAAGGAGATGATCTGTGGCTAAACCAATCCCCAACAGAAGCTATCAGTCTTGACTTGTATCTTCTACCTGGTGGTTATCAGTATGATAAAGGTCATTTTGGTCATATTGGTAAATATGGATATTGGTGGACCAGTACTAAATTCGACAAGGAAAATTCTTGGTTTGTAAAAGTAGGAGATTCATCACCTGAGGTTCTTTTTGATAGAGGATTAAATGGATATGGAGTGTCGGTCCGTTGTGTTAAGAATACGGTAGAAATTAAATAGGGACGCTCACTTTTGTTTCATTCATATTTAGGTAAGATACATAGAGTACCTTTTATTTCAAAAGTTATAAATGGAGAGAAATATAACAAGTTATCTGACAAGATAAAGTTGCAAATTATTAAAGTGAAAAGTGATTTAGGAAGTGTTAAAGACATGCATGGATCCTTGAAATCTCAAATTAAAGAGAAAGTAAGTGGATTACAACTTTTTAACGAAACACACATTAAATCAGATGTTTACAATAAAAAATTAATGATTAGTTCGATGTTTCCCTATAAAATAGAAATTCTTGAGGGACAATATCGAACTAAAAGAGTGACTTCTGCTGTTGCGTATATCTTTTTGAAAATCCTTTAAAATTAAAGGACAAAATCGAAATAAATCGAGTTTGTCTCGCTTAATGGAGTCGGCGGGAGGAAAATCAAATTTTTTCATTGAGAATCTTACTAATGTTTCTTAATTATGAAGGGAACTCAAGTCCAATATAATGAACTTCTGATCAGAAGTTGATCCTTCATTGTAAATGATTTCATAACCTATAATTAACATCTAGTTTATATTCAATATATAATTTTGTTTAAAATATTTTTCATGAAAATACTTTTAGTCGATGATGAACCGGATATATTAGAACTGTTAACCTACAGTTTTGAAATAGAAGGATTTGATGTGGTAACTGCAAATGACGGTTTAGAGGCGCTTAAGGTGGCCGAAAAAGAGCTGCCGGATATTATAATTTTAGATATTATGATGCCCGGAATGGATGGAGTTGAAGTTTGTGGAACTTTACGAAAACTGGACAAGCATAAGGATAAAATCATTGTATTACTTACAGGTCGTAATGAAGGGTATTCGGAAATTGCGGGTTTAGAAAACGGTGCCGACGATTACATTACTAAACCCATTCGTTTAGGAGTTTTAAAAACAAGGATCAATTCTTTAATCAATCGGACTATCGTTAAGGATACGGGAGAAGAAACTCAATTTGGAGAGTTAAGAGTTTCGCTAGAATTGCGGGTAATTTACAAAGGTAATCGACCAATTTATTTACCTAAAAAAGAGTTTGATTTGTTTGCTTATCTACTATCTAAACCTGGTAGACTTTTTACTAGAGATGAAATATTTACGCATGTTTGGGGAACAGATAAATCAATTGGAAAACGAACAATAGATGTTCATATCAGAAAATTAAGAGAAAAATTATCAGTATCGTATATAAAAACTATACGTGGGGTAGGTTATAAATTAGAAATAGAAGAAGAAGTATGAAAAACATTAAGAAATTTATATCGTTAGTTATCATTATCATTTTTACGAATAGTGCATTTGCTAATACCTGGAACTGGGGAACAAATGAGATCAAATCGAAAGGTGTTTGGTTAAAGATGGAAAAGTTGATTAAACAAAAAAAGTATATTGAAGCTACTCCTTTAGCGCAATGGCTTTTAACGAATAATCCAGATTTAAATGTTGCATTATATATTAATGCGATTAAAATCTATGAAAAAAAAGTGTCTGCGGAAAAAAGCGAAGAAGTAAAAGCTATACTTCAAGATTCAGCTTTATTCTTATATGATAAAAGAGTAGAGGTTTTTGGGAATGAAAAAAAGGTATTGAATAGAAAAGGGAGAGTTGCTTGGAAATATTTAAGTGATCGTCCAAATACAAATTCAGGACTTTTTGAATTGTACAGTAAAATTTATGAATTAAATCAAATGGAGACAAAGCCTATTAATTTGTATAATTGGATGCAGGCTGGTTGTAAAGAGTTTCAGGGAAATAAATTAGCGAAAAAAGAATTGGTTAGTATTTTTTCGAAATCTAACCCTGTATTTGATCACCACTTAACAACGAGCAAAAAACCTGAAAGAGTTAAGAAATATAAAACCTTAACGGTGCTTGAATTTGGAAAGAAATCGGATTTAGATTGCAGTTTGATTAATGAAGAATTTGGTAGAAAGTTCAACGCTAATAAAAGTGTTGATCAAGCGAATTTGATTGTTAGTTTATGTGTTTTCCAAAAATGTTTTACAGACTCATCATTTATCATCGCAGCTGACTATTTAGCTAAAGAAGGAAAAAGTAATTACTCTTTGGAGAAAACCTTAGCTCAAACATATTTAAGTTTCAATGATACTAAAAACGCAGATTCGACTTTCAAAAGAGTTTTAAATTTAACGGATGATTCATTGAAAAAAGCTGCCGTTCATTTTGAGTTAGCTAAAATTGAAGTGAAAAAGAGATCTTTTTCGGAAGCAATACGATTGGCTAATACTGCTTTACTGCTTAACCCTAGTTTATTAAAAGCCCATGAGTTTATTGGTGATTTGTATGTAACAAACATAGAAAGTTGTAACAGTGGAAATATTGTAGAAAAAAGATGTGTTTATATTGCTGCCTACAATGAATATAGAAAAGCGAATGTTAATGCTAAGGCAAATGAAATGAAATTACAGTTTCCTAGTGTTGAAGAATTGTTTTTATACAATTTAAAAGCAGGAGATAATTTTAAAACTCAATGCTGGGTTAATAAAGAAGTTGTTTTGTTAACACGATAAAATCATTTAAATCCAAGTGTTAAAGGAGTTTCGTTTTACGAAGCTCCTTTTTTGTTATTAAAAGGTTAAGTGAAGTGTAATCGATTTATCGTTTTGTTTACGTTGTTCATGCATTAGGGTAATACTACGTTCCTAATATTGCAAAGTAATAATTAAACAAAAAAACAAAGAAATGAAAAAAATTATTTTATCAACTTTAGTGCTAGGAGCAATGTTAAACTTAGCAAGTTGCACAAAAGAAAAAGGATGTACTGATCCGTCAGCTACAAATTATGATTCAGATGCTGAAGAAAGTGATAACTCTTGCCAGTATGCTAAAGATGACACACCAGCAAGTGAGGTGGTAATTACTGCAAGTGCAGCAGGAACTGGAACAGTTACTTGGTCAAAAGACAAGACTTATATATTAGATGGGATTGTATTTGTAAACAGCGGACAAACTTTAACGATCGAAGCTGGTACAGTAATAAAAGGATCTGCAGGTGAAGCAGCAAATGCTTCAGCATTAGTAGTTGCTAGAGGAGCTAAAATAATGGCAGAAGGAACTGCTTCAATGCCAATTATTTTCACTTCTGAAGCTGATGCAACAACAAGAGATGGTGATGGGAATTTAGTACAATCTAACGCACTAAATGAAACTCAAGCTGGTCTTTGGGGTGGTTTAATCATATTAGGTAATGCTGGATTAAATTCAGAGCCAGGAGAAACAGCAATTGAAGGAATCGAAACTACTGAAGCAAGAGGTTTATACGGTGGTAATGACGATGATGACAATTCAGGTGTTATTAAATATGTTTCTATCAGACATGGAGGAACAAACATTGGAGCAAATAACGAAATCAATGGTTTGTCATTAGGTGGAGTTGGACGTGGGACTACAATTGATTTTGTAGAAATTTATGCAAATGCTGACGATGGAATCGAGTTTTTTGGAGGAACTGTTGAGGCTAAACATTTGCTAGTTTCTAGTGTTGGAGATGATTCTTTTGATTATGATGAAGGATTCAGAGGTAAAGGTCAATATTGGGTGTCTTTAAACCCAGGTGATAGACATGGTGAGCATGATGGTGGAACTGATCCAGAAACTGCACAGCCTTACGCTACTCCAACAATCTATAATGCTACTTACATAGGGAATGAAAGTAAGTTGACATTCAGAGATAATGCTGGTGGAACTTATTCAAACTCAATCTTATTAGTTGCAAAAATTGATGTGGAAAATTTACCTTCAGGTGAAGATTCAAAATCTAGATTAGATGATGGAGATTTAATGATCAAAGGAAATGTAATTGATGCAGTTACTGTTATTGTAGACAGTGAAAATGCAAGTTTAGTTGCTCATGCTAATGTAGATGACAACTCAGTTGTTGCTACTGGAGTTACTACAACAAATCCTGTTCCTGCAAGTGCTACTACTGCAACTGGTTTATCAGGTGATACTTTTATTGAGAATGTTTCTTACAAAGGAGCTTTCTCTGGTACTAACTGGGCAGCTGGTTGGACAAGAACTTTCGAATAAGAAAGATATAATATGTTTTTCGTAGAACTTAAGGGTCACCATTTATGGTGACCCTTTTTTTTGTTAACTCAATGTTAAGCTTCTGATTTTTAAATTAACATAAGGTTAAAACTGTATTTACATTAACCTAATGATTGATGTAGATATTTGCATAGTAATGAAAAGACCGATTATTGTGAAAAAAAGATGGATTAGCACTTTGTTTAGTTTGTTAATAGTAGGGGTTACCCTCGGACAAACTGGAACAATTAAGGGTGTAGTTCAAACTAGAGAAGACGGTGTTACAATTTGGGGAGCATCAGTTTACATTGCTGGTACTATTTATAGTTCATATACTGAAGAGGATGGAAGTTTTATTCTTGAAAATATAAATCCTGGCACTTATAATATATCTACTGAAGATTTTACAACAGGTGATTCAGCCTTAACAGCAGGAATTATTGTTGTAGCAGGAGAAACAACTTTTGTAACTGTTAAAGTTGGTGTTTCGGTAAAGTTGGGAGAAATTATTCAAATTAGTTACGAGCAACCAAAATCAGAAACAGTAGCAGCAGCGCTGGAAGAAGAAAAATCAGAAACAAAAACAGTAACTATAGTTTCTTCTGCAGATTTTAAAGCAAAAGGTGATAGTAAGGTCGCAGATGCAGCGGGAAGAGCATCAGGTGTAACAGTAGAAGGGGGGAAGTATGTTTACATTCGAGGATTAAGTGATCGCTACAGCAAAACATTATTAGACGGAACTGAGATTCCAGGTTTAGATCCAAACAGAAACGCAGTACAATTAGATATGTTCCCTACAAGCTTTGTTCAAAGTTTAAAGGTTGTTAAAACATTCACACCTGATTTGCCAGGTGATTTTACAGGAGGATTAGTAGATATTAGAACAAAAGATTTTCCTGATTCGATGGTTGTATCTGTAAGTGCAGGGTTGAAGTACAATACTCAGGCAAGTTTCAACAATAATTTCTTAAGTTCTCAAAAAAGTGGAACAGACTTTTTAGGTTTTGATGGAGGATTAAGATCATTACCAGTAGTAGTAACCAATTTTATAGAAAACAAATCATTCCCACAGTATGTTAAAGCTTTAGGTGATCCTTCAGTTGCTGCTAACTTGGAAGCTGCGTCTGATTTAATGAATGATGATATGGTTCCAACAACGGGGTCATCATTAACTCCATTTAATTTTGGAGCAACCTTTGGAAATACTATAAAAATCAATCAAAAAGGTGATTCTTTAGGTTTGAAAACGCAACGTAAATTCGGGTATATTTTCGGTATGAACTATAGAAGTTCACTTAGTTACTATAATGACGGAACTACAAATGTTTATGATTTAGCTGGGGACTTAACAGAGAAATCAGAATTAAACCCGCAGCGATTAATGGCAATGGAACGTGCTTCTGAAGAGGTGTTGTTAGGGGCGATTGCGAAATTTGGATTTGAATTTAATCCTAGAAACAACATAGGGTTTAGTTATTTAAAGAATCAGTCTGGAAAAAACACAGCAAGTATAGCGCAAGGAATGAATATAGATGATGAGTTCTTTTATCGTAGTCAGCGAATGGGATATACAGAGAGGTCAATGGATAATTTCATATTAACGGGAACGCATAAACAAAAAGAAAAAAAATCAACTGATTCTAGATTTTCATCAATGACGCTAGACTGGGCTTATGCCTTTACGATGTCTTCTCAAGAAGAGCCTGATTTACGTTTCTTCAATGATAATTTTGATGCAGATGGGAATGCTGAATTTAGAGAGCAAAACTATACAGGACCAGTTCGTTATTGGAGAGACATGCAAGAGTTTAATAATGATGCGAAAATTAATTTAACAATTCCTGTCCAATTAGATTCAAGTAGAGTAATGAAACTAAAAACAGGAGCTTCATTTGTTAATAAAAACAGAGCTTTTGATGAAAAAAGATTAGATTATCGAATGGGACCTAATGCAGTTTACAACGGGAATTTAGTTGATTTCTTATCAGATGTGAATACGGGTTGGTTAGCTAACGATGCGGGCGTTTACTTAGTTGATCAAACGAATGAAGTAAATAATTATACAGGTTTAAGTAATGTGATTTCAGGTTACGTAATGGCAGAAATTCCATTTACATCTAGATTAAATACTGTAATTGGTGCTAGAGTTGAGAGTACAAATTTTGAAGTTCAAAGTCAAAAAGTAGGTTCGGAGCCAAGTACACTTAGTGCCCTAGACGTATTACCGTCGATTAACTTAAGTTATAATTTAGTTGAGGCTAAGGAGCAAAAAGATACTGCGAAGAATGGTTTAGGAGAATTGAAAATGAGAATGTCCTATAGTACAACTTTGGCTCGACCTAATTTTAGAGAATTAGCTCCGTTTGCTGTTGAGGATTTCGTAAACAATTCAATAGTAATTGGTAATCCTGATTTAGTGTTAACTGAGATTGATAATTATGATATTAGATTTGAATATTATCCTAAATCTGGAGAGCAACTATCCATTGCAGGTTTTTATAAAGATTTCACAAACCCAATTGAGCAAATTACAAGTCCAACAGCAGCTAATATTGAGTATACATGGGTGAATAATTCAAAAGGTAGGCTGTACGGTGTCGAATTTGAATTAAGAAAAGGGCTTGACTTTATTTCTAAAAAGTTGAATAATTTTTCAGCTGCTGGGAATTTAACTTTAGTGAAATCATTAGCTGATGTGAACAGTGAAGAATTAAACTTGATAAGAGGAAATGATCCTGATCACTTGGATACAAGACCAATGTTTGGACAATCTCCTTACATTATTAATGGTACACTTTCTTACAAAAACGACAGTTCGGGAATCAAAGCAAACGTTTCATTTAATGTATTTGGTGAGCGTTTGGTATTGGTAACTAAAGGAGGTCTTCCAGACATCTATGAGTTGGCTCGTCCATCGTTGGATTTTAACTTATCTAAGGAGTTTTCCAAAAAGCTGAAATTAACATTTAGAGCTAAAAATTTACTGAATCCAGATTTTAAACAAGTTTACAAAGTGAAAACAGAAAGTGCTAAATATTTAATTAGTACTGATGATGAAAGCTTTGTTTACAGAAATTATAAAACAGGAGTCAATATATCGTTAGGAGTATCCTATAAATTTTAACATAATCAATAACAAGTAATAATAACCATTAAACATGAAACGTAAATTAATTTTTTGGACAGTTTGTTTAACATTCCTTTTTGTAGGTGTTCAAGTTGTAAAAGCAGAAGAGCAAACATTAACTGAAAAAGTAACTGTTGATAGTACTAAAAGTACTGTTGTTAAAAAGGTAGCAACTGCCTTTGATGATGCAGAAGTAAAAGAGCAAGTATCTATTAATGATCTTCAAGAAGAACCTGGATTTATTCAAATCATTAAAACAAAAATAATCGATGGAGGAGTTGCCTTTATGAGTATTGTTTTACTGTGTTTAATTTTAGGTTTAACAGTTTCTATTGAAAAAGTAATTGTACTAAACCTTTCTTCAACTAACATTAATTCATTGCTTGAAAAGCTAAAATTAGCGATCGTTAAAGGTGGCTTAAATGAGGCGCGTAAAACAGCTTCGGTTGAACAAGGACCAGTTGCCTCAGTTATTGCTCAAGCACTATTGAGAAGCGATGAAGGTAGTGATGCTATTGAGAAGTCAATCGAATCATACGGATCAGCTGAAGTAACTAAGCTAGAAAGAGGAATGTCATGGATTGCATTGTTTATTTCATTAGCGCCAATGTTTGGGTTTTTAGGAACGGTAATCGGAATGATTTCAGCTTTTGGAACCATTAAAAACTCAGCTGATATTAAAATTGCTGAAATTGCTGGAGGTATTGAAACAGCCTTATTAACAACAGCAGCAGGATTAGTTGTAGCAGCAATTTTACAGATTTTTTATAATTATTGCCAAGCAAAAATTGAAGATTTAACATCTCAGTTAGAAGATGGATCTAATGGATTTATGAATCTGGTAGTAACTAATAATAAGGTGAATAAATCCTAATTTAATCAAGAAATCAAAATGAAAAAACTGAAGATTTATATCAAATATGCGGTAGGGTCTACCGTGACATTGATGCTTTGTTTTGCAATAATTTCTACGATTATCTCAGCAAAAGCAGATATTCCTGATCATCAAGTTGAAGAATTGGCATTTAGTTTAAAACTGGTAGATGAGAACGAAGCACAGTATCCATCAATAATAGAAATGGAAGATCGTATAAAAGGGTATTATGCAGGAGAGAATTTTGCGGATGCATTTGTACGTATATCATTGTTCTTAATCGTCTCTGTTATTGTGATCACATTATGTTTATCAGGATATAAACTGGCGAAAAATAAGCAAAAGCTTCTACGATTTTTAATCCCCGCTGGAGGCTTGATTTTAGTTTTTATTATCAGTAGAATTTTTGCCAGCTCCTCAACTGAAGGCCTAACTTCTACAATGCCTTTTACTGAAGGACAGTTGATCAATGTTTCAACTTTAGTTAATGTCACATTAACTCTATTGATAATAAGCTTTACGGCATTGGGAACTTATAGAATTAAACACATTCTTACGAAGTAATGATAAAAATTAAAAGAAAAAAGAAAACTGCTGAGGTGAACTCAAGTTCAATGGCTGATATAGCATTTTTGCTATTTATATTTTTCTTGATCACCACTACGATTACTGCTTTTAAGGGAGTTGAGTTGGTTATGCCCGCACCGAAAGATGATTCAGAACCTCCTACAGCTCTTCAAGAAAACAATGTATTTAAAGTGTTGTTGAACTCTCAGGATAATTTACTGGTTGAAAACAAACCTTACGAACTGGTTGATTTAAAGTCTTTTGCAAAACAGTTTATTACAAATCAAGGAGTAGATCCAAGTCTTTCTGAAAGTCCGCAAAAGGCAATTATTTCATTGAGGATTGACAGGGGAACTTCGTACATAGTTTATGTTGATGTTTTAAATGAATTGGAAGCGGCTTATCATGAGTTATATGCCGATTATTTGAGCATTACTGTAGATGAGTTTTTAAGCTTGGATTTAACCAAGAAAAAGGACCAATCTAAAAAGCGAATTGCAAATAATAAATACCCTTGGAACCTGTCATTGGCGGAGCCATCTGAAGCAAAATAGAAATGGGAAGATTTAAAAGTAAAGATAAAGGTCAGCCAGAGATACCTACTTCAGCGTTGCCCGACATAATTTTCATTTTGTTGTTTTTCTTCATGGTAACAACCAAAATGAAGGAGAATAACAGTCAGGTTTTGACTGATTTACCTCGGGCAACTCAAATTAAGAAAGTTGCTCAGGATATGCAGAAATTAACTATATCTGTTGGTCCTGCAATTGATCAGTCAACTTATGGAACTGAACCAGTAATACAGGTAGGAAGTAAAATAATCAGAATAGAAGAATTAAATGCAGTTGTGGGAGAAACGTTAGGTAAAATGAAACCTGCTAAAAGAAGTACTGCAAATATTGTTGCTTATATAAAAGGTGATGAGCAACTGAAAATGGGTATTGTGAACGATATTACGCAACGCCTTCGAAAATTGGGCGTTTTAAATATTGCTTATTCAGCCATCAAATCAAATTAGTAAGAAATGAAAATATTAAAAAGTATATTCTTTTCTGTTTTAGGAATTTCAGCCGTTTTGTTGTTCGTTTTTTTAGCGAATGATATTTACCAAGAAAATGCACGAATACAAAGAATAAAAGGAGTTGATGCGAAAGTGATTAATCAACTTAATAAAATAAAGCTTGCTCAAGAATCCTATATATCTATAAAAAATGAATTTTGCGGATCATGGGATGATTTAGAAACCTTCATTAAAGAAGAAAATTTCGTAACCGTACAAAGGCAAGAAGTTATTGAAACGGTGAATGGAGAAGATCACGTTAAAGTATTAATTGATACACTTTCAACGATGTCTGTATTTGATTCTTTAAAGTCTGAATTAAATCTTATTTCTAAATCAAAAATCTCCTATTTATGGAGGGTTCCAGTAAGTGATACAGTTTTCACTTTAACAGCCGATAGATTAGGTAACGGGCAACCTATTTGTGAGGTGAGAGATCCTTATCCATTAAATCCAAAACGACAAAAAGAGGGGAGTTTAAGCGCTTTACAAATCGGTTCTTTAGAAATATCAACACTCAAAGGAAACTGGGAATAAATTATTTATTATGGATCCATTTATAATAAGTGTTTTAATACTTATATTTTTAACTGTAATTGCAGTTGTTTGGTTTAAAAAATCGTTTTTCAAAATCAAAAATCCAGAGGATTTATTTGATGAAAATGCGACTGAATTTGATAGGGCTTTAATGACTAAAGACCCGGACATTGCTATTTATCGACACAGAAGGTATTTTTCTTCAGTAGCTGGATTTATCACGATGTTATTCATTGTTGTATTTGTAGAATATCCAACGATCATTCAAAAAGTGGAGGAAATTTTAGATGCAAAATCGGTAATGAGTCAAACACATGATATTGAAATTACCGATCAAACACCTGAAAAACCAAAAGTAAAACAAAAGAAAGCAGCTCGAGAAGAGGTAGTAGACGAGCCAGTGGAAATGGATACAACTATTCAAAAAGAATTGGAAGTTTTTGTGCCTGTATTTACAGATGAAGAAGATGATGACGACGAAGAAGAAACGTATATTCCTCCAATTGTTGAAAGAGCTGAAATAAGAGCCGAATTTCCTGGAGGAAGCAAAGCTTTAATGCAATGGGCATACAACAATATTGTAATTTCTGATGCTGACAAACAAAACGGTGTTAGAGGAATGGTTATGGTTCAGTTTGTTGTGTATGAAGACGGCTATGTTAGAGATTTAAAAATAATTAAAGGAGTTAGTAAATCTTTAGACACCTCTGTTTTAAAATTATTTAAAGGTTCACCAAAATGGAAGCCAGGAAGTACTCAGGGGCAAATAGTAAGAGAACGATGGAGGTATCCCATCAAAATAGTTCCAAAATAAGGCTTCAATTGTTGAATTTTTTGGAGAAAGATATTTAGCTTCTTAACAACAAGCCCCAAAAGGATAATTTTATGATATAGCGATTAAGGAAACTGTCCTTTTTTTCTTGTAGTAATTACGGTCTTGTTGCATGGATAACTCCATTTAATAAAGTTACTAATTTTGTGGCATGAGAGCCTACAAACATAAAATCACCAATAGCAGTAACTATAACAATAACCTTAAACAACGTGGAAGACTAGATTTTTGGATTGATAAATCAATATTCACTAACTGGAATTACAATGGCAAACTTTCCAAGGGTGGTAAAGTAATCTACTCTGATGTTGCAATTGAATTAGCTTTGATACTGTCATACGTATATAGCCTACCACTCAGGCAAACAGAAGGTTTCATGAGTAGTTTATTTCAAATGAATAATCTTCAGTTAACCATTCCTGATTACGCGACACTATGTAGAAGGAAAAAGACCTTAGATATGAGTAAGAAGCTCAGGAAATGGAACAGAACAGAAAATCTAGTATTTGCTATTGATGCCAGAGGACTGAAGTGTTCTGGTGAAAAAGAATGGACACAATCGCAGTACAGGAGAACTAGAAGACGAAAGTTCATTAAAATACATGCAGGAATTAACCTGAATACCAGACACATTCTGTTCAACAAATCCACCACTTCAAGAGTATCCGACATCTCTGTATTACCTGAAGCTATCAATAATGTTGCTGGTAAAATCGATACGCTGTTTGCTGATGGTGGCTACGACTCAAGGTCTTCTTACCTACTACCTCATCCAGATACAAAAGTTGTTATCCCGCCAAGAAGTAATGCTGTTGCTGACAAGCATACGCATCAAAGGAATGAAGCCATTGAATACATCGAAGAGCACAGAAAGTCAAGGTGGAAACTAGAGTTTAATTATCACCAACGGGCATTGGTAGAAAATCTCTTCAGCCGATGGAAAACCATTTATGGTGAAAACATCCGCTCCAAAAACAGTGAAGCACAACAAACAGAAGTTACCTTAAAATCATTCATTCTTAACAAAATGACTGACTTAGGAATGCCTCAATGGAAAAGGATTTACTTCCTTCAATGAGTTATAAAAGGTGGGATTTAGAATTCTTGTGAATTAAAATTTATCCATGCAACAAGACCAAAAAAAGGACAAAATCGAAATAAATCGAGTTTGTCCTGTCTAGTGG
>TARA_B110000114_G_scaffold85450_1_pt1 | contig 15929 bp, 16 predicted proteins | sample TARA_B110000114 | Tara Oceans TARA_B110000114 (sample SAMEA4397311) | marine metagenome | biome: Polar Biome; feature: [SRF] surface water layer (ENVO:00010504); material: water (ENVO:00002006), including particulate matter (ENVO:01000060) such as... | depth 5 m
GTCAGGTTACAAGCAATTAAGTAAGCACCAATATGAATGGTTGGTTGTTTTAAATTAAATGTTTAGTGGTTAGACATACTTTTGTATTTTGCGCAGCATGTCACCTAAAAGCTTAGGATTTGCCGCGATTACTTCACCATTAAGTAACGAGTCATTGTTACCTTGAAAGTCAGTAATTAATCCACCAGCTTCTCTAAGAATGAGTGTGCCAGCTGCAATATCCCAAGATTTGAGGCCTGACTTCCAATAACCATCAAGTCTGCCTGCAGCGACATAAGCTAAATCGAGCGAAGCAGACCCAACGCAACGAATTTCACTGGCTGTCGAAAAGAACTCACGAAACACTTTAAGAAACTCATCTAATTCTTCTGGGTGTCTGAAAGGAAAACCTGTACTGAGTAACGCCCCTTGCGTCGTATTGAGGCGAGCGACACGAAGCCGACGATTATTAACTGTTGCACCATCACCACGGCTAGCAGCAAAAAGTTCTTGCTTTATCGGATCATAAATAACGCCATGTTCAATTTTACCTCGGTACTCACAGGCAATTGAAACTGCATAGTGTGGGAAGCTGTGCAAGAAATTAGTTGTTCCATCAAGTGGATCAATGATCCAACGATAGTCTGCGTCAGCTCCTTTAATTACACCAGATTCTTCACCCAGAATGCTATGGTGAGGATAAACTTTAAGAATAGCCTCTATTACTCTGACCTCCGCTTCTCGATCGACGTCACTAACCAAGTCGTTGAGCGCTTTTGTTTCAATTTTGATATCAGGCAATTTGTTTATTTTGCGGACAATAAAATCCCCTGCGCTTCGGGCTGCTCGAATTGCAATGTTTAGCATAGGTTGCATGGGGCTTGATCCGGATGGGGGGGTTTAAGAGTCGCGCATTCTAACAAACAGGATAGCAATAAACCAGACATACATTCACTTCAAACGTAGGTAGAATTGCTATTACTTTATCCCGATTCGCGCACATCCTTAATTTATTTCATCAGAATTCAAAATGAAACTAGAAAACATCAGCATTATAATGGTGGGAACTACCCATCCAGGTAATATCGGTGCAGCTGCACGCGCCATGAATAACATGAGTATTAAAAATTTAGTTATGGTGAGTCCAAAGTGCCCAGTAGGTGAGGTTGCCTATGCCCGTGCTTCAGGTGCTCATGTAATTCTTGACCAGAGGCATACTGTAGAGACACTCGAAGAAGCAATACAGGATTGTGAGCTAGTCATTGGTTCGACTGCTCGAATTCGCTCTTTATCTTGGCCTGAGTTATCACCAACTGAGATGGCTAAAAAAACATGGTCACTTAATGACGAATCTCATGTTGCCATTGTTTTTGGCAGAGAGCATTCGGGTTTGACCAATGAAGAACTGCAACTATGCAATTACATGGTTAACATTCCTACAAACCCAGACTTCAGTTCACTTAACGTTGCGTCTGCAATACAAGTTTTGTGTTATGAAGTATATAAAACCTTGGGTGAGGGTAAGACTGTTGAAATTGTAGCGCCAGGTGAACCTTCCGCCACTAGTTTCGATTTAGAGGGTTACTTTGAACATCTTGAAAGAGTTCTCATTGGAACAGGCTACCTCAATGCAGATAACCCTCGCCAATTGTTGCAACGTTTGCGCCGTTTGTATCAACGAGCTAATTTGTCTAAAAATGAAGTCAATATTTTACGGGGTATATTAAGCTCAGTAGAAAAGCCTAAAAAGCATTGAGGCAAAATGCAAATCTAGCGGTCTGCTTTAAAGTACTATTTTAGCCCGGTGATTCATAAATAAGTTTGGGTTGGTTTTCAAATTGACAGTTATGGTTCAGAATTTGGATTATTTTCAAAGCAAACACTTTTTCTATTGTTTTAATGTTAAGCATTAGTTGTTGGCAGATATTTGGTAATAAAAGTTAACGGTTGATGAATACATTTTCATCTTTATGGTTTTCTTACGTTGGTTTTGAAACATTGAGGTGTGTCCTTTTAGCGTCGTTTAATCCTTAACTGCGCTGTTAACTTGGTATGAACTTTTGAATAAAGAAAATGGTGCATTTCAATAGTTGACCATTTTAGTCAGGATTGTATACTGACAACTTCTTTTTAAGACATCTTTTCTGATGCGTTTATCTACTAAAAGTCGCTATGCTGTTACATCACTGTTGGATATGGTCATGCATTCAGAGCAAGGGCCTGTATCGTTAGGGGATATATCAATACGCCAGGGGATATCTCTATCCTATTTGGAACAGCTATTCGCTAAAATGAGACGGAATAAGTTAGTTATTAGCACCCGTGGGCCTGGTGGTGGGTATAGTTTGGGTGGATCTCCTACAGAGGTTTGCATTGCTGATATTATTACCGCCGTAGACGAGGAAATGCATATAACCAACAAAGATGTACTTGAGGGCTCTTCTGACTATGAGCCCTGCTTAACGGAACAACTTTGGGAAGAGCTCAGTGAGGAAATTAAAGACTATCTGACTACAATTTCATTGGCTGACATGATGGAAAAGGAAGACGTGAGGTTACTGTCGTTAAATCATGACATGCGCCAAAAAAACAAAATTCACACTCGCTAGGTCTTGCCAATTTATCAAGAACGTGCATTAACTTTTAATCTTAACGTTGAACTGCTATTGGCAACGACGCTACCTGGACTATTGAAAAACTGCTTGCTTTCATACGATATGCAGCTGTTTATGAGAGGATAATATTATGGCAATTCAACTAACTGAGATAGCAGCACAAAGAGTTCAAAATTTTCTGAAAAGTCGAGGCAAAGGTATTGGACTAAGATTGGGTGTAAAAACTACTGGTTGCTCTGGTATGGCTTATGTTATCGAATTTGTTGATGAGCTCGATGATAGCGACACGGTATTTGAAACTAATGGCGTAAAGGTAGTAGTTGATCCTAAAAGTTTAATCTTTCTTGATGGAACTCAAGTTGATTTTTCTAAAGAAGGATTAAATGAAGGCTTTCAGTTTATTAATCCCAATGCAAAAGATGCTTGTGGTTGTGGCGAAAGCTTTACTGTCTAACGTTTTACATAGAGTTAATTCATGAAGACGTTAGATTTATCCCAAAACTATTTTGAATTATTTAAACAACCATTGAGCTTTGAGATCGATTTAGCGCTGGTTCATGAAAATCAGCAAAATCTTCAAGCTAAATTCCACCCAGATAGATTTGTAAATGCCTCTGAGCAAGATAAGCGACTGTCGGTGCAGCAAGCATCTTGGGTTAATGAGGCTCATGGAACGATGACTAATCCTGTTAAACGGGCGCGGTATATGTTGGAGATCAGTGGCGTTGATATGAAAGATGAATCTGAAACAACCTCTGATATTGAGTTTTTAATGGAGCAAATCGCGCTACGTGAACAAATGGAAGAAGTGCCTAAAAAACAAAATCCACTTGAAGAATGCGATAACATCATCAAACATTTAAAAGTCAGATTGAAAACGATTAGCGATGACTTTTCAAATAAATTCGAATCAGGGAACCTTGATACAGCCAAATTGGTCAGTCGAAAGATGCAGTTTGTCCAACGTATCTTAGAGCAAGTCATGGATTTGCAATTTCAACTCGAAGAAAATTATAGCTAGAGAACTGAATGGCATTACTACAAATTTCTGAACCAGGTGAATCATCTGCACCTCATCAGCATCGTTTAGCTGCGGGTATCGATTTAGGGACGACCAATTCGCTTGTGGCTTCAGTTCGCAGCGGCAAAGCAGAAACGTTGCCAGATGATAGTGGACGTGTGTTATTGCCCTCTATTGTTTATATGGGCAACGAACAGCGTTTGGTTGGGCAAGAGGCACAAAAATTTCAGTCCGATGACCCACTTAACACTTTGTCATCAATCAAGCGCCTAATGGGTCGAGATATCGAAGACATTTCTCAATTAGGTAATATCTTGCCCTATGAATTCATTTCTGATGAAATTCAAACTGTACCACGGATTAAAACGGCCACGGGGCCAATCAGTGCTGTTGAAGTGTCAGCTGAAATATTAAAGGACCTGACTAAAAGGGCAGAGCAAACTTTAGGTGGGACATTAGATGGCGTTGTTATTACCGTGCCTGCTTATTTTGACGATGCTCAACGACAAGCAACAAGAGATGCTGCCACATTGGCAGGTCTTAATGTCTATAGACTTTTAAACGAACCGACCGCTGCTGCAGTTGCTTACGGCCTAGACCAGCAACATGATGGTGTTATAGCCGTCTATGATTTGGGTGGCGGTACCTTTGATATCTCAATATTGCGGCTTAATAAAGGCATATTTGAAGTTTTGGCGACTGGCGGTGACTCGGCTCTTGGGGGAGATGACATTGATCATGCACTGGGCGAATGGATACTTGAGGAGGCCCATTTTGAAAAGCTAGATGTTGTATTATCACGTCGAATTCTAATCGCCGCCAGAGCTGCGAAAGAAGCACTAACCACACGAAATAGAACTGAATTAAGCATTAATTACGCAGGCCAACATTGGCAGGGCTGTCTAACAATAGAACAGTTTAGACTCATCGCCAAGCCTATAATTAAAAAAACGCTTACGCCTTGCCGGCGTGTATTACGCGATGCCAATATTGATATTGACCACATTTCTCAGGTGGTTATGGTCGGGGGTTCAACGCGTGTTCCCTTAGTCGCTGAAATGGTGAAAAGTTTCTTCAAACGTGAACCTATGAACGACCTTGATCCTGATCAAGTCGTTGCCATTGGTGCGGCCATTCAGGCTGATGTGCTTTGTGGTAACAGCTCAGATGGTAAAATGTTATTGCTTGATGTCCTCCCCCTGTCTCTTGGCATTGAAACCATGGGCGGCTTAAGTGAAAAAATAATATCCCGTAATACGCCTATTCCAGTCGCAAAAGCACAGGAATTTACAACCTTTAAAAACGGTCAAACTTCAATGTCAATTCATGTTATTCAGGGTGAAAGAGAGTTAATCTCAGACTGCCGTTCACTGGCTAGATTTGAATTACGCGGTTTCCCGCCAATGGTTGCAGGCGCCGCTAGAATACGAGTAACTTATCAGGTCGATGCGGATGGGTTAATGACTGTTTCAGCAGAGGAATTAACCAGTGGCGTAACGGCTGATATTGTCGTAAAACCCTCTTACGGTTTGACCGATACTGAAATTGGATCTATGTTAAAAGCTTCGATGGAATTCGCCAAAGAAGACATTGATTCGAGAATGTTAAAAGAACAACAGGTTGAAGCCAAACGCGTAATTGAAGCTGTGGACAGCGCCCTAGCGTCTGATGGTGATAGTTTACTGGGTGAAGCTGAACTTAATAACATACTGTTGCACAGAAATAATCTGGAGCAACAAATTGAATTATCAACATCCGATAATTTAAAGCAATTGATAAAAGCCGTTGAAGTGGCTAGTGAAAACTATGTTGCAAAACGAATGAACTCCAGTGTAGTTAATGCGCTCGCTGGTAAGCAGGTTGACGAGGTAAATTTATAGTAATGCCAAAAATAATAGTTCTACCACATTTAGAAATTTGTCCAGAAGGTATTGTCATAGAAGTTGATTCTGGTATCAGTATTTGTGATGCTTTGTTAAAAAATGACATTGAAATTGAACATGCTTGTGAAAAATCCTGCGCTTGTACTACCTGCCATATTCATATTCGTGAGGGATTCGACAGCCTAACTGAATCAACTGAAATTGAAGACGATTATTTAGATAAAGCCTGGGGTCTGGATATGGAATCAAGACTCAGTTGCCAAGCTCTTGTTGGGAGTGAACCTTTGGTCATTGAAATTCCAAAGTACACCATTAATATGGTTTCAGAAACACACTAGCGGCTAATTTAACAAGGTAAAAAAATGAGTTTAATTTGGACAGACACTTTAGATATCGCAATTGAGCTAATGGAATCTCATACTGACGTAGATCCGAAATTTATTCGATTTACAGATTTACATGCTTGGGTATGTGCTCTCGAGAGTTTTGAGGATGATCCTGAAAAATCTAGTGAGAAAATACTTGAAGCGATTCAAATGGCTTGGATTGATGAAATCGATTGAGTTTAAAGTTCTTTCAATATAAATCATTAAATATAAATCTTATCCATATAAAAGCTGACTTTTAACTCGAGTTATCAGTCAGTTTTTACTTTTCAGACATTAATATCGCTACAGAAAGGCAGCTTTAATATATTTTTTGCTGTGCTGCTCAACCATTTCAAACACCTGCTTAAAATTCGTTTCTTTATCTTTATAAAATGGATTAAAAGGCTCTGATAAAGCTAGAATCAAATTTATCAAAGTAAAATTACTCAATGTTTTGTTAGGTCAATTATTCAAATTATTAGTAGTTTAACTAAAATATTTTGAGTCTTTCATTTACCCACGTTAATTCTAAATGCAAACGATAGTATCGTTCCATTATTTTACGAAGTGCCATTTATTAAAAGTATATTTAATGGATTAAAAACCAATAGACCCCACTTCAAAGTATCCCTTTCTGATATTTATTAATTACGTAAACATTTCATTAATAAACATGGCGAGTAAAGCCAGCTTGTCGACTGTTGATAGTGCCAATTTATTGTCTAATGAGTATTTCTTTATTTAAATTTTATCTAAGTCATTGAAATAAAACATTATTACCTTAGTGGTCTTGCTCTTGCAGCTAACTATCTACTCTCTAAATTATGTTGAAACTTTTTTGATATAACTTGGTGACCATGATTATCAATCACATATAAACTCAGATTTATTTTTGAAATAGGATTTATAGAACGAAAAACTAACAGGAGTAAGTAACATAAATGAGTAATCTTGCATTTATCAATGAAGCTAACAATTCAAAATTTGAAGTTCCATTTCAAAGTCAGATTAAGACCTACTATGATGAAAAAAATAAAGCGGGATGGCTTTTCATGAAAGGCGAGCCTAGGCCCTCATTTACACCAATATTGCTTAAAAATATTAGTCATTATTTTGATAGTATTAAAACTGAAATGGACAATTCGAATGGCGAAAAATACGATTATCTTATTTCTGGTTCAGATGTAGAAGGTGTTTTCAACCTAGGCGGTGATTTGAATCTTTTTTTGCAGTACATTAAATCTAGGAATCGGAATGGATTAATTGAATATGCTAAAAGTAGTATAGATCTCGTATATAGAAATTTTATTCATCTTGACACAGCCCTCACTACGATAACTCTTGTTCAAGGGGATGCCTTGGGTGGTGGGTTTGAATCTGCTATTTCAGCTAATGTCGTTATTGCTGAACGAGGCGTTAAGATGGGCTTGCCAGAAACGCTGTTTAACCTTTTTCCTGGAATGGGAGCTTACTCTTTACTTTCACGAAAAATTGGATGCGGAGCAGCTGAAAAAATGATTCTAAGTGGAAAGCTATTTCTAGCTGAAGAAATGTTTGACATTGGAATAGTTGATATTTTAGCTGAAAAAGGGGAGGGTGAAATGGCCGTTCATAATTATATCAAGTCAGCAAATCGAGCTTCTAATACTTACAATATGATGAGAAGAGTAAAAGATACATGTAATCAAGTTAATTATAAAGAACTAGAGGATATTGCAATGATTTGGGTAGATGCTGCTTTACAGCTAACAGATAAAGACTTGCGTATGATGAGTCGATTAGTGAAAAGACAAAATGCAAAAATAGATAATTAAAAACACATTGATTAGATGTCGGGGTTAATTGATTTTTTTTGATTATTTTGCACCACTAGTGCAGCACGATTAAATGCAGCAATTGTGCTAGTAAATATAGTCTCTAACTCGGTGGCCAGGTCTGATATCTTTTTTGTGCCGATTTCATAGGGCTTTAAAGCTTCACCCATGATGCATATTTCCACAAGTCTACCTGCCCCTAATTCGGTTGCAGACCCTTTTAGTGCATGTAATTTTTCCCTGTATTCAAAGTAATTATCGTATTTAGCGTTAATAATAGTATGAACATGTTTCGACCCTTCAAGCTCAAAACTTTTTAACAGAGAAATCACAAAGTCAGGGCTTTCTCCTAATGCCTCTAGCTCTTGAAATACAATATGGTTATACCAATTCGATTCAGGAAAGTTACTATTTGGTAACTGACTAGCCTGATCCTTTATAAATGGCGAAACTTTTTTTGCTTCAATAGTTTTTGACAATGAAGCAATTGTTTTTAAAAGCCGACTGGCGTTAATCGGTTTAGTTAGGAACTCATTAGCCCCAGCACTAATCGAAGCTTCTTTAGCCTCTGGAGTCGCATCAGCGGTTAACATAATAACTGGAACATTGGAACTTGTATCCATGAAGCGCAGAGCCTTAACGACATCTAATCCTGATACTTCAGGCATATTCATATCAAGAATTACCATGTCAATAGTTTCTAGGCTTTCACCTAAAACATCCAAAGCCTTATCGCCAGAATTGCACAATAATACTTTATGTCCTGCCTTATGAAGCATGCCTTCAATCACTTGCTGATTGACTTTGTTGTCTTCAGCTATCAAAATATTTAGTGATCGAACGCCTTTATGCTTATCATAGTATTCCGACATTGGTACTACTTTTGCGTCGTCAGTTCTAATGCGCTTGGCTGCATGTAAGGCATTAAACATTTTCCGCTTGTCTTCAGGAGCGTCCAAAGTTGAAACATAATATTGATTCAGCCTACTAGTATCAATTGTAGTTTTCGAGGCGTTAACCAAAACTAAAGAAGTTGATTCAAGTAAACCTTCTAACTTCACAATTTGAGCCAACTCTAGAGCATTTATATTGGTAAGACTGTCTTGATCTACTATTATCGCATCAAAAGGATCATTTTTACCCTTCGCCTGTAACAATAAGGGTAATACGTTTGTTGAAGTTTGTATCCAATCAAAATTGATTTGCCAGGACTTAAGTGATGGACGAATAACGTTAGCACAATTTTCGCTAGCTAATAGTAAAATTTTATATTTATAAATAGGGTGCTGTATTTCTTTACTTTTAAGAAATGGTATTTCAAACCAAAATATTGAACCCTTATGAAGTTCACTTTTGAGCCCTATCTTTCCGTCCATCAATTCCACAAGTTCTTTTGAAATCGTTGTACCTAATCCGGTCCCGCCAAATGACCGATTGGTACTAACATCCGCTTGAGTAAAATTATCAAAAATACGATCTTTCATTTTTTCAGATATGCCTATACCGGTGTCTATAATCTCAAACCTGATGATGGTTTTTCTTTCTAAAGATTCACTTGTAGATTTGACAGATAAAATAACAGAGCCTTCTTTTGTAAACTTAATCGCATTGCTAACCAGATTAATTAACACCTGACGGATATGTTGTGGATCACCTTTAAGAGCGAACGGTGTATTGGAATCGAAATTGTAAGTGACGCTTAAATTTTTTGTTTCGCTCATCGGAGACAATGTGTAGATAACTGAGTTCACAAGAGAATGTAAGTCGAATTCTTTTTCCTCCAATAGTACTTTTCCAGCTTCAATTTTAGAAATATCAAGAATATTCTCTATCAGGTTGAGTAAAATATTTGCCGAACTATGCATTACCCCCACAAGTTCTTTTTGTTCGTAATTTAGTTTTGTTTCTCGTAACAGTTCACTCATGCCAATAACTCCATTCAATGGAGTTCTTAATTCATGAGACATATTTGCTAAAAAACGAGATTTAGCGACGCTAGCATCTTTGGCTATTTCAATAGCTGAATATAGTTTTTTAATCAAAAATGATGCATAAAGGGGCAGGATGAAGAGCATCAGTAATAAAGTTACACCATAGCTTTTATGAACTTCCCAATAATCACTCATTAAAATAACAATTAAAAAGTTCACTATGCAGAAGGCTTGAGATATATAAAGATACTTTACGCCATATCTAAAACCATTACCTAAAATCACCCATAAATAGATAAAAAATAAAGGCACACTGCCATCACCTGAATAAAGCATAAGAACAGATAACGTTATGGTGTCCACCGCCACTCCTAAGACTCGTCTTAGAGGAGAAGGAACTGGATTTAATATTATTGCCATAAAAATTGCTATGGAACAGACAGAAAACGATATGGCCATCGAACTGGCTAAAGTGATACTTAAATCAGCTATTGTTATAAAATTTGTTGAGAAGGATTCATCACCACCCCAAGGGGAGGAAATATACATAATTATGAGTGGGGCAACTGCAAGTCTAATTTTCGCTTGCTCGGGTTCCGAGTCACCTGTTTTCTTAATGTTTTTATTTAATCGGGAATACCAATTTATTAATTTTTCTAGTGTATTCATAGCTAGTGATGAATAGTCTCGTCGTAATCACTAAATTCTTTTTGAATGGCATGGATATTGTCAAGACGTTCAAAAAACGCAGCTACACACGTTGGATCAAATTGAGTCCCTGATTGTTTTTGAATATGATCGAGTGCATCAGCGTTACTCCATGGCTGTTTATAGGGCCTTTTTGATACCAAGGCATCATAAACATCAGCAACGGATACGATACGCGCCACTAAAGGAATATTTTGACCTGAAAGCCCATTAGGATATCCCGTACCATCAAATTTCTCATGATGGTTTAAGGCAATAATAGAACCTGTTTTCATGTAAGGCGATTGACTATTAGATAATATTGAATGACCAATAGTCGTGTGTTGTTTCATGATTTCCCATTCATCGGGTTCAAATTTTCCAGGCTTTAATAATATTCGATCTGGTGTTCCAATTTTACCAATATCATGCAGAGGAGCAGAGAATTCAATTTCGTCACATTCACTTTCATTTAAACCCAAGGCTGCAGCGATTTCTCTCGCATATTTTGCCATCCGCACAACGTGATAACCGGTGTCCTCATCGCGATATTCACCCGCTTTAGCGAGGCCTATTAATGTTTCTTTTTCACGTGCAACGATTTGCTGAGTAGCAGCTTCTACCTGACGAGCCAAAGAGTCAGCTTTATCTTGAATAATGGTCTGTTGTTCATGAAGTTTTAATAAATTGTGACAACTGGTGCGGCATTCTATTTGATCAATGGGCCTAGTTAAAAAAGCAGTTGCACCAGCCTCTAATGCTTCGTAGCGAACTGATTTTTCACTGACAACGGTAATCATCATGATTGGAATATCGTTACAGTTATTTTTACCACGGATTTTTTTAATGAGCTCAACGCCATTAATAATGGGCATACGATAATCAGTAATTATGAGGTCTGGATGGTTTGTATCCAACCATTCAAGCGCCTCAAGTGGATCACTAAATGTTTCGACGCTTACATCCTTCTCTGATTGTTGAATAATTTTAGCTAGAATCATTCGACCCGTTGATTCATCATCTACGACTAATACTTTTCGTTGCCGCTTTAAGACATTAAGACGGAGTGCATTCTGGAATGGTTTTATACTCGAACTTCTTCCTGAGGGGTTTGAATCGGACGTATTCATAATTAGTTCTGAGACCTCTATTGTAGATTTTCTCTAAAAAAAACTTCACTTGGATTCAATACTATTAACGGACTCATTAAAAAAATTTACGCTTGTTAGTAATATTCAATAAAATCAAGTAATCGATAGAACTGATTAAAATTTACCTTAGGGATTAATATGCAAGATCTAATGAAAATAGTTTGTCGCACGACATTTACCACCACCTTGATCCTTATTTCTAGCCTTCAATCCCTTGTTGCTGCGGAGATAACCTTTAGTAAAACAAAGCTGTTAATTAACTCACATATATATAGTCTAGAAATAGCTAAAACTCAAGATCAACGACAACATGGTTTAATGTTTCGCAAAAAACTAGCCTCAAAAAATGGTATGGTGTTTGTCTATCCTAACTCTAATATTCACTACATATGGATGAAAAATACTAAAATAAAACTTACCGTTATTTGGATTAATAAAGGAGGGGAGGTGGTAGACATTAAAAGATTAAATCCATGTCTCCAAAACCCATGTAGAGTATTCGGGTTGAATTACCCTTCAAAATATATCATCGAGTTGAATCACCAACCTCATGATATTAAAATCGGGGACCAAATACGTGGGTTGGATCAACTATAAAGTACCAACTATTTCGGTCAGTCTACGTTTTTACTTGAAACTGATCATTAATATCACTTAATAGCGATAAATCAACCAGCGTTTCCCAAGCTTTTAGTACCGGATAAGCAGCATCCGCAGCTTCGAATTGAATTAGAAAGTCATCAGGAATAGTACCTTGTTGCAGAACATTAGCGGGATGCCCTTTAGGAAATGTAGCGGTTTGATCAAAAAACAAAGCCCCCAAGATAGTGATTCCAGGAACAATCATTTGCAATGTGGTAATTTGATTTTCAAGCTCAAATAACGGGTTATGAAATTTATAGCTTTTGTTGTCAATTACTTGGGTCCATTCTGCAATTTTTTCTGAGCAATAAATATTTCCACTGTATTGCTTTAATGAAATTAATAAAATCGAATCCTTAAGTAAAATTAAACGGTCTACTTTGAAGTTTCCATCTAATTTGTCATAAAATATTAAATTACGTTTTTGTTGAATTCCAATAGAATTTAACAGACGGTGTTTACGCCATGACATAATTGTAAGGCGAAGTTTAGACGCATTAATATACGCAATGATTATCAATGCAAGCAGTGTAATAACTAAAGGCAGTAACCCACTATAAAGCCAAGTTAACCCCTTAAAAGTGGCGTAATTCATAGGTGAGATAATAACGAAACAGGCTCAAAATGGCACGTGAAATTCTCATTGTTTCGTTAAAATATGGCGATATACTGAACCTTAAATTCTTCTGCATTAAATGGGTTTAAAATGAATACTGGATTGACAACTCGATCATTACTGCTCGAACAGCTCTACGACCGTGATAGTTGTACCTACACCTATTTATTGATTGACCCAGAAACCAATGAAGGTGCCATTATTGATCCAGTCTGGGAGCACTTTGATCGCGATTTACAGATCATCAGCGAACGGGGTATCGAATTATTATATTCTATTGAGACGCATGCACATGCTGATCATGTTACTTCAGGTGGTAAGTTACGACAAATGACAGGAGCCAAAATAGTTTTTGGTGAAAATGCAGGTATTCAATCGATTGACATTTCAATCAAACATAACCAAGAGTTAAAGCTGGGTAATTTCACCATAAGGGCTATTTTTACACCTGGCCACACAAGTGCCTGTACCAGTTATTATATCGATGGCATGGTTTTTACAGGAGATGCTCTTCTAATCCGCGGGTGTGGTAGAACGGATTTTCAAGATGGTGATCCAGGCCAGTTATTTGATAGCATCACACAAAAACTTTTTAAATTGGATGACGAAACTAAAGTCTATCCTGCGCATGATTACAATGGACGTATCGGCTCTACGATAGGTCAAGAAAAACGTTGGAACTTACGCCTGGGAAATAATCGACCTAGACAGGAGTTTGTCGAGTTGATGAATAACTTGAACCTTGATATGCCCAAAAAAATAAATGAAGCTGTACCTGCTAACATTTCCTGTGGGATTAATTTTGAGCCCAATCGTTACATGCTAGATGAAATTTCAATGGACGACTTGTATCGTGTTTGGCAACAATTACCCAAAGAAATTCTGATAGTTGATAACCGAACGCCAAAAGAATTTAATAATGGGCATGTGCCTGGCAGCTACAATATGCCAATAGGGACAGAAAGTGAGCATCTAGAGACATTAAAACATTATGAAAAAGTCTATATACATTGCCGCTCTGGTCGTCGCTCGCAAACGGTCTTTACCAACCTTAATCTACTGGGAATAACTCATCTAACTTGTGTTTGCCATAGCGGAATGCCTGATTGGATAAAAGCGGGTTATGAAGTTGAAATAACGTCAGTTTAATTCAGTGTAATGTTCAACGAATGGATGCGATGACATTGCTTTTATTTACTCAGCCTTTACAAAAGATAATGCTAGCTTGGCCAGCTTCTGGGCACCACCGCCAGCTCCCAAATTTGTTCTTACTTTGGACAGGTCTGAAATAATCTGTGAACGGTAGGATTGATCTTCGAGTAATCTAAACAATTCCGTCGCAATTTTTTGAGGAGTCGCATCATCTTGTAATAACTCTTTTACTATTAGCTTATCCGCGACAATATTGGCAAGTCCAATATGAGGGATAGTAATCAGACGACTCATAATCTGATAAGACAACCACGAAATCTTATATACCAAACACAACGGTGCATTGAGTAATGCAATTTCTAACGTTACGGTACCTGAGCAAGAAACAATTGCGTTGCAGCAAACAATTAAGTCATAAATATCATCACGAGTGAGTTTAATATTCACACCGGACTGATTACATTGCTGTTGGATCAAATCATAATCAAGCGTTGAGGCCACGGGTAATATGAATTTAACCTTAGGGTTTCTTTCTAGCATTAACTTTGCCGTTTTAAGCATCAATGGTAAAAGTCGATGTATTTCGCTTTTGCGACTGCCGGGGAATAGACCTACCACTATGTCATCTTGATCTAACTCCAAACTTAACCGAGCCTGATTAGAGTCAATATTTGTTTTTACTTTATCGACTAAAGGATGCCCAACAAAGCTTACTGGAATATTAGCCTTTTCATAAAGCGCCTGTTCAAACTTAAACAGAACGGCCATATGATCAATAGAACGACCAATCTTATGAATACGTTTGGGACGCCAGGCCCAAACTTGAGGGCTGATATAAAACAAAACTTTGATACCCAAAGATTTGGCATATCGGGCCATTTTCAAATTAAATTCTGGATAATCAACCAATATCAATAAATCAGGTTGGGTGTCTTCTAGGGCTGTCTTAACGAGGTTCATTGCCTTTTTAATCTCTCCCCAATGGCGTAATACTTCGACAATACCAACGACAGCAATACTCGCTGAGTCAAAAAATATATCGACCCCAGCCTTTTTCATCAACGTTGTACCCATGCCGGTTAGGCGAATGTCGGGGCGTATCAGTTTGATTTCTTCAACAAATTCAGCTGCATGAGCATCACCGGAAACTTCACCAGCCAGAATCATAATGTGTGGTGAAGTTTTCATTCTTTTATCGTTAAATTTATCATATCTGTATTGCTGCCACTGATCTTTGATGAATGTTGTCTGCCATGCTCGTTAATAGGACCTTTGGCGTTATCAATGGCATACCCACAATTTAAATGTTTAGATGACTCTTGCTCTAGCTGCCGAATATTTGTTTCTAAATAAAGTCGAGCAGGTGCCATAACTTTCATTATAAACAGTTCAATTGCTTTCTTCGGGATTTCAAAGTGACCATGATGATCAAGCGTCGAAGTGTTCATTTTGCTCCTTTAATTGATTTTATTTTATAGCCTTCAGGCTTACCCCTAATATCTTGTAGGCTTGAGTTCAAGATTGAGTTAGTTCGGCTATATTATCTATAGGCAGTTAACTAGGCAATCCATAGTAATGACTTGAATTGAAAAAAAATTGTATAATTTAGAAGAATACTATAAAGCATTACATCACTTACTTCAGCGATATCACTTTGATCATTTAAGTAAAATTCAAAATTGGCTCGACCTTGAGTTTGTACTTTTAATAGAAAAATTAAAAATTCAAATTTACAGGTTTAATTGATTATTTCATCATTAGGAATATTGAGAACTTTCAAACTTATTGCATTAATTTCCGTTAAACTATTATCATTACTAGTATTTCAAACATCTGCTATCACGTGGTCGTTCTTTTATTGTAGCCAGGTTTGTTATAGAAAGATTTACAATTTTAATACGGCGTTTTAAATATGTTTGATTTATCTAAAGTTAAGTTAGTAGCAGGTGTTGATGAAGCGGGGAGAGGACCATTAGCGGGTTCAGTAGTAGCTGCGGCGGTTATTCTTAACGTATCTCAATCAATAGCAGGATTAACTGATTCAAAAAAACTTACCGCAGCTAAAAGAGC
>TARA_B110000114_G_scaffold6616_1_pt1 | contig 15654 bp, 18 predicted proteins | sample TARA_B110000114 | Tara Oceans TARA_B110000114 (sample SAMEA4397311) | marine metagenome | biome: Polar Biome; feature: [SRF] surface water layer (ENVO:00010504); material: water (ENVO:00002006), including particulate matter (ENVO:01000060) such as... | depth 5 m
TCTGGGCTGATTTTGCGCGCAAAGATGAAATCTTGCGACAATAGCAGATCATATTGATCGTCATGAAACGTTATGGGCATTCCGTAATCTGAGAACAGCAAGAACGTCAGCGTCCGCGTGCGAATTTCGTTTTCTGGCACAACATGGCGTACAATGGTTTGGAAGAATGTCTCGTCCAGAATCCACGTGGTTCGGAAAAACCGCATGACGTCTTTGCGCTGACGGGTGAAATCTAGAACCCATTCAACTGTACGTCTGCGCAGACACCACCACTGACTGCCAATTTGAATTTGAATGTCGTGGAAAATTTTGTGGGTCAGGCCAAAACGCTGTTGAAGGCGAAAGCTGGTGTTGAAAAGCCATTGTTGGGTGCGCTCGTTAAAGAAATGGCGATAGATCAGCCGCTCTTCTTTCATGCCTGTCTTGATCCTACGCTTTCGAAATAATCAAAGCTCTCGATAAAGTCTGCGTCGTTATCATCAAGAAAGCTGTGGATGTATTCAGCCGACTTAATCGGTATGCAATCGCCTGATAACATATAAAAATGCGTTGCACGTGGAAATGCTTTGACTGCGAATTCAACGGCATAAAGCGTGGCTTCGACCAAGGACAAATCACCCCAACCGCATCGAATGCGTTTGGGGGCATATGTGACGTTAGCGTTTTCAGCCAATGCTGACTTGTTTTGCGCAGCTTTGCGATCAATCGTGGGGTTTGCCTTTGGTGCCATTATGCGAAATCATTTTGTTCATGCGGGCACCACACTTGTTGCACCCACAGCCCAGCATCAGATCATTACCGCCACCATTTATAACAATCCAATCCCAGGTTCTCGGTTTGTATTGTTGCTCTATTTTGAATCCTAGGCTTCCTGAAATGGGCAACCGGTAAATGATCCGAGCACCGGCAACAGCGCGATTGTGAACCGGTTCTCTGAGGATTTGGGCCAAGACATTCGGGATAGCTTTGTTTTGGACACCATTGGTGGCAAAAAATGAATCCCCCATAGCAAGGATGCGTGTGCCGCTTTGAGCTGTAGCGGTTGAGCCGGCCATACAAATGGCAAGTACGAGGACTTTGAAAAAATAGGTCATGAAGGAAATTATAATTTTTTAAAATGTTACCCAATATTTCCACAGTCTGCGCAGTGGAACAAGCTTCGATAGCTTGCCTTCTCTTGCACCCTTGCGCTGTAAGCCCTACATCCCTTTTGATGGTACAGAATAAGAAATCAGATCCTAATTACAAAGTAATCGCTGAGAATCGGCGCGCACGCTTTGATTATGCAATCGACGATGACATCGAGTGTGGTGTGATCCTTGAGGGGTCCGAAGTGAAATCCATGCGCATCGGTGGCACAAATATCGCTGAAAGCTATGCCGCGGTTGAAAACAACGAGCTGTGGTTGGTGAACTCTTATATCGCGCCATATGAAGGGGCTAAAACCTTCAAACACGAAGTACGCCGCCGTCGTAAGTTGCTGGTGTCTAAAAAAGAATTATCGAATTTGTGGAATGCGACCCAGCGCAAAGGTATGACCTTAGTGCCAATCGTGATGTACTTTAATCACAAAGGGTTCGCGAAGATTAAACTTGGCGTCGCCAAAGGTAAGCAGAACCACGACAAGCGTGCGACCGAAGCAAAACGCGATTGGTCCCGTCAAAAAGCACGCCTTATGAAAGATCACGGCTGACCCTGTTCAGCGTCATTTTTTGCAGTAAAACGCCTATAAATGAGTTGTTTTAGATATAAATTCCCCATGACTGCCTTTTGGTGATCTGCGTAAAGTCCCACTGCTACTTAGCTTTGAGGGGAGTTGAGAGTATTCAATAATTATAGCCCCACGCTGGAGGGATATATTATGGAACTTATTATTGGACTTTTGTTTGGTGCCGCTGGTGGTAACGCTGCGGGTAAAGTGCTCGGAAGCTTAAACCAAGGCACATTGATCAATTCTATTGTTGGCGTTGTTGGTGGTGGCCTAGGTGGCACGATCCTTAGCGCAATTGGTGCTCCTGATTTGGCGGGGGCCGCTGGCGGCGCTGCTGGCTTGGACTTCGGCGCGATCATTGGTCAGGTTGTTGGCGGCGGTGTTGGTGGTGGCGCAGTGCTTGCCCTCGTCGGCGTTGTTCGCAACATGATCGGTAAATAAGCTTTACACTTAAGGACAGGTTGGGCACCGCCTCGTAGTCCAATCTGGACACACAGACTTGCCACATACTTCCCATAGCGTTAGGCAGTGACGCATTCACGCAGGGAAGAGAATTTGATGGCTGATGATCCCAAAACACTAGTTTCAACTGACTGGCTTGCCGAGCACATGAAAGATCCGGATTTACGGATCTTGGATGCGTCGACTTATTTGCCAGGTGTCGACCGCGATGGTCGCACAGAATATGACACGGTTCACATCTCAGGTGCCCGCTTCTTTGACATCGATGACGTTAGCGATGGCCGCTCCGATCTTCCGCATATGGTACCCCCAATTGAGAAATTCATGTCCCGCGTGCGCGCGATGGGCGTTGGCGACGGACACCAGATTGTTGTCTATGATGGGTCTGGCCTGTTTTCTGCTGCACGTGTGTGGTGGTTGTTCCGCCTTATGGGGCAAAACAACATTGCGGTGCTTGATGGTGGATTACCAAAGTGGATCGCAGAGGGACGCGAGGTCGAAGACTTGGCCCCTGTCATTCGTGACCGCCACATGACCGTGCGTTTCCAAAACCAAATGGTACGTGATGTGACACAAGTGTCCTCAGCCTCCAAATTGGGCACCTCCCAGATCGTAGACGCCCGCGCCGCTGCACGGTTCCGCGGCGAAGAGCCAGAACCACGTGAAGGGCTGCGCTCGGGGCATATCCCCAATTCACGCAACGTGCCGTTCACTGACCTGCTGAACGATGACAAAACAATGAAAACTCCGGATCAAACCCGTGCAATCTTTGAAAGCGCTGGTGTTGATCTGAAAAAGCCAATCATCACCACCTGCGGGTCCGGCGTTACCGCCGCCGTATTGGGATTGGCACTGGAACGTATTGGCCACGATATGTGGTCTCTATATGATGGATCTTGGACCGAGTGGGGGATGTTTCCCACCGTGCCCGTGGCAACTGGAGAAGCCTGATGTTCGAAACACTGAAACCACAACCTGCTGATAAAATTCTAGCGCTTATGGCGCAGTATCGCGCAGACCCACGTGAGACCAAAATTGATCTTGGCGTTGGCGTCTATAAGGATGCAACGGGTCTGACGCCTGTAATGCGTGCGATCAAAACGGCAGAACACAAACTGTGGGAAGACCAAGACAGCAAAGCCTATGTTGGCCTTGCAGGCGATCCTGTGTTTGGCGATGCGATGATCAAGTTGGTTTTGGGCGATAGCGTTGCACGCGACACGATTTCTGCAGCGGCAACACCAGGCGGAACAGGTGCTGTGCGCCAGGCGTTTGAATTGATCCAAATGGCACGCCCAGATGCGCGCGTTTTTGTGTCTAACCCAACATGGCCAAACCACCTGTCCATCCTGAAATACCTTGAGATGGACATGATCCCATATCGCTATTTCGATGACGAAACACGCGGCGTTGATTTCGACGGCATGATTGCTGATCTGAAAATAGCCAAAGTGGGCGACGTTGTTCTGCTTCATGGCTGCTGCCACAACCCAACAGGTGCAAACCTGAACGTGGCGCAGTGGGAAGAAGTGATTGCGGTTCTGAAATCAACGGGCGCAACTCCGATGATCGATATCGCATACCAAGGTTTCGGTGACGGTTTGGAAGAAGATGCTGCAGCAACACGCGCGGTGACCGCTGCAATGCCAGAGACAATCATCGCAGCCAGCTGTTCTAAGAACTTTGGCATCTACCGCGAACGTACAGGCATGTTGATGGTTGTGTCCCAAGACACATCTGCCAAAGGCTTGAACCAAGCGACCTTGGCGTTCCTTAACCGTCAGAACTTTAGCTTTCCGCCAGATCACGGTGCACGCATCGTAACGATGATCTTGAACGATGACGCAATGCGCGCTGATTGGATGACTGAACTCGAAGATATCCGCACTTCAATGTTGGGTCTGCGCAGCGACTTGGCTGCTGAGCTTCAGCGCCTGTCCGGCTCTGATCGTTTTGGCTTCCTTGCACAGCACCGCGGCATGTTCTCACGCCTTGGCACCACACCTGAGATGGTGGAAAAACTGCGCGTTGATGCAGGCATTTACATGGTTGGCGACAGCCGCATGAACATCGCAGGCCTAAATGCAAAAACCATCCCGATCTTGGCCAAAGCCATTATCGACGCTGGCATCTAAACGTAGGTCGAGGTTCACCCCGCCAATGCAAAACCAAAGCAGCTCCTGATCTTAATTGATCGGGCGCTGTTTGCTTTTCGCCCCATTTCCACAATGTGTTGCCGCAGCGTCGGATTTGATAGGTGTGTTTGGAGAAACGCAATTTAGGTGAGGCCGTTCGGATGAAACAAAAAGAGGCTTTATTCCAGCCCCTAGAATTGCCCTGTGGGGTGGTTCTGAAAAACCGCATCGCCAAATCGGCAATGTCTGATTCACTCGGTGATGGCATTGGCCACCCGACAGCGCAGCAAAACAGGCTTTATCAGTGCTGGGCCGAAGGTGGGTTGGCTGTGTCGATTTTTGGCGAGGTGCAGCCGACATCACATTCTGTTAACGATGCACAAATGTTGGGTGGAAATCTGAAATTAACCATTTTTGGAACCCGTTGACCCCTAACTGTACAGTTCAGGCGGGGAATTGTGCAGTTTGGTGAAATCACCCACAAAACCCATGGTTTGGGGGGGGTGGAAAATGTACAGTTTGGGACCTAAATCGTACAAAGGAGCGCGATTTTTTGTGTGCCCCGCACCGCTCCCAACCCCCATTAACGCAGCGAACGCCGCGTTAGACACGAAAAAACCGGACACCAAAGGTGCCCGGTTTCGGTAATTTATAGCCTATATTTGCGGTGCGAATTAGCCTTTTGAGAACTCAGGATATGCTTCCATACCCAGCTCGGATTTATCCAAGCCCATGATCTCAGCTTCTTCCGATACGCGGATGCCTACAGTGTACTTCAGGATGAACCAAACCACCGCAGATGCGACAGCTGTGAACAAACCAACCACGATGATTGAGTACAATTGTGTGCCCAATGATGCGTCAGAGTTAGTGAAGACAACTGCGATTGTGCCCCAGATACCAGCGAACAAGTGAACTGGGATTGCGCCAACAACATCGTCGATTTTCAGTTTGTCGAGCAATGGTACAGCGAAGACTACGATCACGCCGCCAACAGCACCGATCAGTGTTGCCTCTAACAATGTAGGTGTCAAAGGTTCAGCAGTGATGGCAACAAGACCTGCCAACGCGCCGTTCAGAACCATTGTAAGGTCAGGCTTTTTGTACAGCAGTTGTGTTAGGAACAATGCTGCCAAAGAACCACCAGCAGCCGCTGTATTGGTGTTTGAGAAGATGCGAGAGATGTCTGCTACATCGCCAATCGTACCCATCGCCAATTGCGAACCACCGTTAAATCCGAACCAACCCATCCACAGAATGAATGTACCCAGTGTCGCAAGTGTCAGGTTAGAACCTGGCATTGGGATTGTTTTGCCGTTCTTGTATTTACCGATGCGTGGGCCAAGGATCAGCGCGCCAACCAAAGCAGCCCAGCCGCCTACAGAGTGAACAACAGTTGAGCCAGCAAAGTCCAAGAAGCCCATTGCGTCCAAGAAACCACCGCCCCATTTCCAAGATGCTTGGAGAGGGTAGATGATGGATGTCAGGATGATAGTGAACACGAGGAAAGGCCATAGTTTTATACGTTCAGCCAAAGCACCAGACACGATGGATGCGGTTGCTGCACAAAACATTAACTGGAAGAAAAAGTCAGAACCAGTTGCTGCGTAGCCGTAGTCGTCTGCTGCATCAGCGGTAACGCCAACTGCTTCAAGAACGCCAACGCCCCAAACGCCAGATAGAACACCTTCGATGCTCCAAGTGCCAAGTGGGTACATAAGGTTGTAGCCGATTAGGTAGTAGAAGATGGCGGCCAGTGAGAAGAGGCCCATGTTTTTGGTCAATTGCATTGCAACGTTTTTGCCGCGCACAAGGCCCGCTTCCAACATTGAAAAGCCAGCAGCCATCCAGAAGACCAAAAAGCCGGCCATCAAGAAGAGCAATGAGTTTAGGATGAACACCGTGTCAGTCGAAGCCGCGACATTTACGGGTGCGTCCTGTGCCAGTGTGAGTGTCGGCAAGGCCGCGAGAACCGCGCCACCAACAAAAGATTTCATAAGTTTCATTTTCGTTTCTCCGTTCGTCGCGATTAAAGAGCGTCGTCGTTTGTTTCACCGGTGCGCACACGTACGGCTTGATCTACGTCCAGCACAAATACTTTGCCGTCGCCGATTTTGCCGGTCTGTGCTGTCTTGATGATTGTTTCGACAATCGCGTCGGCCATATCGGCGCTGACCACGATCTCGAGTTTGATTTTTGGCACAAAGTTCACCGCGTATTCCGCGCCGCGGTAGATTTCAGTGTGACCAGATTGTGAGCCAAAGCCTTTGATTTCTGTTACCATCATGCCGCGTATGCCAGCGTCCGTAAGTGCCTCACGCACCTCTTCCAGCTTGAACGGTTTGATCGTCGCAATGATTAGTTTCATTCGATGTCCCCTTTTGATCTGACAGGTTTGCCCTGCGATTTGATGGTTTTATCAGGTGATGTTTTTGCTGGAGTCGGGAATGACCGGTCGTATAAATGTGGAAAAATATCAAAATGTACGCTCAAAATTTGTGCGATGGTGCAATTTTGATTAATTCTTGTGCTAAAGCTAAACCGAAATGGGCGAAATGATGGCCCTGTTCATTCAAACTTGCTTCGCTATGATGGGCAAAACAAATAAGGCCGGGCAGGGCTGTGATGCGTAACACTTCTAAAGGTCGGCGTCCCTTGGTCGCTGACAAACGCTATTCTAAATTAGCGGCAAAACCTAAGCCGTCAAAGAAAGCACCGCAAAAACGGCGCAAGGCCAAGCGGCCTGTGCGCAGCGGAATTATTGGATTTATCCTTACGATCTTTCGTTGGATTTTCCGTCTGATCTGGAATGTGATTTGGCGATCAAGTGCTGTCGTTTTGTTAATACTGTTGCTGTCTGTGGGTTATGTGTTCACAACATTACCGAAACTTTCAGAGTTATTGGATGGTCGGGCCCGTGGCTCTGTTACGTTGCTTGACCGTGAGGGTGATGTATTCGCATGGCGCGGTGATCAATTTGGTGGCGCGGTGCGTGCCGATACTGTTTCCCCGCATTTGCGCAATGCTGTGGTCGCAACCGAAGATAAACGCTTTTACCGTCATCTGGGCATCAGTCCGCGCGGCGTTGCCAGTGCGGTGCGCATAAACCTTAGCGAAGGTCGTGGCCCGCTTTCAGGGCACGGTGGTTCAACCATCACACAACAAGTTGCTAAGTTGCTTTGCCTTGGTAAGCCCTACGATGCGAACGAGTGGAAAAGCGAAGGTGACTATGTTCGTGATTGTCGTCGAGGTTCACTAAGTCGCAAAGTCCAAGAAGCAATTTTTGCGCTCGCGATGGAAGCTAAGTACTCAAAGGATGACATTCTTTCAATCTATTTGAATCGCGCCTACATGGGTGGTGGTGCGTATGGTGCTGAAGCGGCATCAAATCGTTACTTTGGTAAGAGTGCCTCGCGTATCAGTATTCCTGAGGGAGCTATGCTTGCGGGTTTGTTGACCGCACCATCTGCCTTATCTCCTACCCAGAACTTGGAGCGCTCCCAAAATCGTGCTGCCACTGTTGTGCGGATGATGCGTGAACAGGGATATGTATCACCCGAAGAAGAAGCTGTAGCACAGGCTAACCCTGCAGTTCTGTCAAAGGCTGCAAAGCAACAAGTCGGCGGATACTATGCTGATTGGGTTATGTCATCGGGACCCGAATTTTTCACACGCAACACGACTGAAGACGTGATTATCCGCACCACACTGGATCAACGTCTGCAAAAAGCGGCTGAAGAAGGTTTGCAGTGGGTGTTTGACAATAAGGTGTCTGTTGGTTCGAAGGCGCAGGCTGCAATTGTTGTGATGGACGCTGATGGTGCTGTGCGCGCCATGGTTGGCGGTCGTGCGACTAAGGTGACGGGAGCGTTTAACCGCGCGACCCAAGCTATGCGTCAGACGGGGTCTGCGTTTAAGCCGTTCGTTTATGCAACTGCTCTCGACCTTGGGTATTCGCCTCTCGATTTGATCAATGATGCAGCCTACTGTTTGAATATTCCAGGATCAGGTGAATGGTGTCCAAACAATTATACCAAGAAATTTGAGGGCCCCGTAACGATGACACGTGCGCTTGAAGCGTCTTTGAATATTCCTGCAGTGAAAATTTCAGAAAGCGTTGGCCGTGATTTAGTGCGTAGTGTCGCGTCTGATTTCGGGATCAAAAGTGAATTAGCTGATGGTCCTGCTTTGGCCTTGGGCGCGTCTGAAAGCACTTTGTTGGAGATGACGGGTGCGTATGCTGGCATCCTGAATGGTGGGTCTGCTGTGACGCCGTTTGGTTTGCTTGAGCTTAGTCTATTGGGTGATGATGAACCGTTGATGGGCATTGGTGGTGGCATCGAAGAACGGGTCATCCAAGAGAGTTCCGCGAGGCAGCTGATTTGGATGATGGAGAAGGTTGTACGCCAAGGCACTGGTAAGCGCGCCCAATTTGGCGGTCGCGAAATTGCTGGTAAGACAGGAACGACACAGGGTGCAAAAGATGCATGGTTCATCGGTTTCACAGGCGATTACGTTGCTGGTGTTTGGATGGGATACGATGACAATACGAAGCTAAAGGGCGTGACAGGGGGCGGGCTACCCGCCGACATCTGGCGCGAAACCATGCAGCGTGTTCACGAAGGTGTGCCAATCAAACCTTTGCCAACGCAGGAACCTAGGCAACCTCAACAAGTCGCCCAACCCACTGAGGTGGTACCGGTCAGCAATGCTAATAACAGGAATATTATCGAGAACCTTTTGTTCAATCTGTTGGGTGGCAATGACCGATAGAATTAACAACTAAAGCGTCGATACGGAGTAAGGTGGGTGTTTATATTCCGCTTTACTGCTTTGGCATCAACCAGCTTTTTTGAGATCAGCGATCATCTTGTCAAAGTTGCCGCCATTGCGATCGAGCAAGGCACCAATCTCTGTGCGTTCAGTCAAAAGCAAATTCACGCCTTCAATGAACATATTAAAGAATAGGTCTTTGCCTGATTTCGAAGAGACCAAGAATGTGACTTCAAATGGGGCTGAGCCGCGCAAGGATGCTTTGGTCTTTACTTCGTAGCCAGCGTTGATTTTACGAGACGATTTAACTTCGACTTTGCTGCCTACAAATTCGCGGAAACGCTTACCGTATTTACTGGCAATGTAGATTTCGAATGCTTTACCAAAGGCACGCTTTTGGCTGGCCGACGCGCGGCGCCCATCTACACCCAATGCGTACTGCGCCATGATTGGCACGTCTGCATAGCGACGGAAAATACCTTGGAATTCTTTAATCATGGCAGCTTCAGATTTGCCAGACCCAATGACGCTATTGATTTTTGCGACAAGGCTATCGACCAACTTACGAGCTTCATCTTGGGTCAAGGCCCACGATGGTGTCGCCGCTATTGCTATTGAGGACGAGGCCAGTGCGACAAACGTCCGACGTGTGATGTTATTGAGCATAGGGGTCCTCGTAAGGGTCAGAGTATGGATCATCAGCTGAAAAGGCTGTGCCTTTGTCTCCGAGCTTAAACCGACGATTTTGCAAATAAATTATGCGGGCTTGTGCATAGCTGTCGGCACTTTCATACAAGATTGAGTCAATGGTGCTTGTGTAGCGACCGCGAGTAGATAAGCCCGCAGAGGTACTTGCTAAAGTGCCATAATATCTCTCAGGACTGTTCACCATATAGCTTAGTGGGTTAGTAAATAAATCTACGATTATCCCGGTTGTCGAACGGACTGTTGCGGGCCCTAGAAGTGGGAGTTCGACATATTCGCCTTCATCAGCGCCCCATTTGTATAACGTTTCACCAAAGTCAGTATCGTGTTCTTTTAGCCTGAGTTTTTCTGCTGTGTTAAAGAGGCCTCCAACACCCAGGATTGAGTTAGTCAGGAAGCGAGTTGCTGACAAGCTTGCACCGTGTAAATCACCTTGCAAAACTGAGTTGACCAGTATGCTTGGTTGGCCAAGGTTACTAGCAAAATTACTGATTGAATCTTCTACCACATCCGGCAGAATAGATGAGTACTCTGTTGCAACGGGTCGGACAAATTTTTTGTCTAGGCTTACATTGAAAGCATGAACCTTGCGATTTCTGTCTTCATTTGGATCGTAGATGGCGTCACTGGAGCCGCCGCTGTTCGCCGCGCAGCCTGCTACAATAATCGTACAGGACAGTAGTACAACATTTTTCGTAAAAAGCTTAATCGACGAAGATAAGGACACTTAAAAACCTCACAAAAAAGTATATGTCTCTCAGTAATACTTTAAATTCTATTTCATAGCTTGAACTTAATATAAAAGTACTTCTGTGGCAGCTAAACTACACGATTTTTCTTACATTTTTGTGATCTTTGTAAAATATTCTGATTCTTCAGGCAAAAGCTGCTGATTGTTCGCTGGAACCTTATAAAGGTTAAACCGAGCAAGCAGTCAAAATTGTTCTGGAGGTTATCCACAGGCTTAATCTCCCTTTCCGTTTTGTTTCGACAAGGGTAGCGTTCAGTGGAATTCAATCTTGTGACAAGGATCGCTGAAATGAACTTTGAAGACCGTCTAAATTCCCTTGGCCTTACTTTACCTGCAGCGACTGCGCCTGCCGGTAACTACGTGCCCTTCGTTCAGGCCGGTGACATGGTCTACATCTCAGGTCAGATTTCGAATGGTCCTGATGGTTTGGTTCTGGGTAAACTCGGTGACAACATGGACGTTGAGGCAGGTGCAGCTGCTGCGCAATTGTGTGGTTTGCACTTAATTGCGCAATTGAAGGCGGCCTGTGGTGGTGACCTTAGCCGCTTGGTGCGTGTTGTGAAGCTGGTCGGGTTTGTGAATTCAACAGACAGATTCACCGATCAGCCCAAAGTCATCAATGGTGCGTCCGATTTGATGGTTGCTGTATTTGGTGATGCTGGCCGTCATTCGCGCGCTGCTGTTTCCTCACCATCGTTGCCGTTGGGCGTCGCGGTTGAGATCGAAGGCACATTCCAAATTAAATGATACCTCGTTTGCACCCAGACTTTTTAACAAAACCTCTGACACACCGTGGACTACACGATGTGTCAGAGGGGCGACCTGAAAACAGTCGTGCCGCTATTCGTGCTGCTATCGAAATGGGTTACGGGATTGAGATTGACTTGCAGCTAAGTGCTGATCAGACTCCTATGGTGTTCCACGATTATGGACTACATCGCCTTACGGCCGCAGCCGGGGCAGTTGCGCAACTGAGTGCCAATCAATTGGGTGCGATTCAATTGGCTGGCGGCAATGAAGGTATTCCAGATTTGGCTGAAATTCTGGGTTTGGTCGCTGGCAAAGCACCCTTGTTGATCGAGTTTAAAGACCAAGATGGCGCGATGGGGACGAATGTTGGCCCACTTGAAAAAGCGGCCGCTGATCTGCTTTCTAAATATAGCGGGCCTGTTGGAGTGATGTCTTTCAACCCCAACAGTGTTGCATGTTTGGCTGAGTTTTTGCCCGACGTTGCACGTGGTATTGTAACAAGTGCCTACACGCCTGATGACTGGCCGTTGAGCCAGGTCGTTTGTGATTATTTGCGTGATATCCCTGATTATGATCGCGTGGGCGCTAGTTTTATCAGTCATGAGCTGGCTGATCTGGACCGCGCGCACGTTGCTGAACTGAAGGCAAGTGGTGCGAATGTACTGTGCTGGACGGTTAAGTCTGCCGAACAAGAAGTACAGGCACGTATGGTCGCAGAAAATATAACTTTCGAGCAATATTGGGCTTGAAACATGTATGGGCAGCTACAGCTTGTAAGCTGCAATAGTCGGGGGAGCACGCGATGAAGCAGCATCAAGTTGAAATCAGCGTCATTCCTAAGATCGCAGAGATTGGACAACTTGTTTGGGACAGCTGTGCCTGCCCAGAGGTTTCTGATGGTGGTCGCCCTAATGATCCCTTCACAACTTACCGTTTTTTAAGGGCGTTAGAAGACAGCGGATCTGTTGGCTCTGGTACAGGTTGGCAGCCACAATACTTGGTTGCGCGCGTCGATGAACAGGTGATCGCCGTTGCGCCGCTTTATGTGAAATCGCATTCACAGGGTGAGTACATATTTGATCACAATTGGGCCCAAGCCTATGAACAAGCAGGTGGTCGCTACTACCCGAAGATTCAAATCGCAGTGCCGCATACGCCTGCAACGGGTCGTCGCTTTTTGGTACACCCGGATTTTGCAGAAACGGGTTTTTCCGCTTTGGTTCAGGGTGCCATTCAATTGGCTGCGGACAATCAAGTGTCCAGTGTTCATGCCACCTTCTGCACTGAAGCTGAGGCTGAGTTGGGTGCGCAGCTGGGATTGATGTCACGGGCCACCCAACAATTTCATTGGTTGAATAATCGATATAAGGACTTCGATGGTTTCTTAGCTGATCTGAGTTCGCGTAAGCGCAAGAACATCCGCAAAGAACGGGCGCAGGCTCAAGGTTTTGGTGGCGACATCGTAACCTTGCGGGGGGACCAGATAGAGCCTGAACACTGGGATGCTTTCTGGGAGTTTTACCAAGATACTGGTGAGCGCAAGTGGGGTACGCCATATCTTACCCGCCAGTTTTTCGAGATTGCGCATGAGACGTTACGTGATGATATGGCGCTGGTCTTAGCGCGCCGAGATGGAGAATGGATCGCAGGGGCATTGAATTTTGTGGGCCGCGAGACGCTGTATGGTCGCTATTGGGGTTGTGTTGAACACCATGCCTGCCTGCATTTCGAACTGTGCTATTATCAGGCGATCGATATTGCGATCAGGGATGGCTTGAAGCGGGTCGAGGCGGGCGCACAAGGTCAGCATAAATTGGCGCGTGGGTATTTGCCGACCCAAACGCATAGTTTACACTGGGTCCGGGATACAGGGTTTTCCAAGGCGATTGGGTCGTATCTAAAAGCAGAGCGTGAAGCCGTTGGAGAAGACATCGAAATTCTGACTCAATATGGTCCCTTTAAGCGTGCTATAGCAGAGGAGCAAGAATGATAGAAAAGCTGCCTATTGATGAGCGTCATGCATTGCTTGCCCCACTGATAACAAACGGTTGGGTTCTACATTCAGAACGGGATGCTTTGGTTAAAGAATTCAAGTTTAAAAATTTCATTGATGCGTTTGGCTGGATGACACGTGTGGCAATTTGGGCAGAGAAGTGGAACCACCATCCTGAATGGTCGCATGCTTATTCGTGCGTGAACGTGACGCTTACAACCCATGATGTCGATGGTCTGAGTGATCTGGATCTTAACCTGGCGTGCAAAATGGATTCACTATTTACAACTTAACGCCTCAGAATTCCTAGTGCTCTATGGGAAGCTTAAACCTTAAACCTGTGATGATCGCTTTTTAAGTGATGTCTAAAAAATGACCAGTTTCAATCAGATTGACGAAAAATACCGTCGACTAATAGCATGTGGGGGACTGTTAAGGCTGCTAACCCAATAAAAACAGTTTTCAAAAGAGCGGCATCGGCAAAATCAGCTGTTGGTAATTGCCAGAATAACAAAACGCCTAAAAGCCAGCTTGTGATAGTGAACGTGATGGCCAAATAAATGATTGTCTGAATTGTGTATTTTTTTGAGCGCAGTTTAAGCCACGTGTAATTAATGTGACGTATTGAATGTATACCACAGAAATAAATCGAAAAACCGACTAATGGGGGTAAGAAATAAAAAATTACACCTAAGAGAATAAGCTCAAAGAATCTTATTCTCAGCACTGGACGACGAAAAGATTCGATCAGATATAATAGAATTACAGGAAATAAGATAAATTTACAGATTTCAATAAATTGCCATACTAAAAAAGTTTGACCGTCAGTAAGATAGGAAAAAATCACGTTCGTCTCATCATGATGAAATACACTTATTCCAACGACGACTAGTCCGCCGTGCGTAAGAATCTGTTTTGCACGGTTTGTTTTATCTAAAGCTTGGCTATCACCCATTCCAAAATGAAATGCGCTAAAAATTAAAAATGAGATTAAGGATATTTCGGGAAAACTTAACCAAAAAAATACCACTGATACAGCTATTGCTAGATATAAAAGCACAAATGCCAGCATCAATAGTGGTGTTTTTCCAAAACCTAATGAAAGAGCGACTGCACCATCAAAAGCGCCGTGAGGTAGCCCAAAAAATACAATTGCAGCAAGGGAAACTATACTCGCTAAACTCATCTGTATGCCAAGTAACTGCATAAGCTCTATCATTTTGGAATTTCCTCCAATTTAAAAAGCGCTTGAACGAATGGCCACAATGGCATTGCGGCAATAATTTTTAGTCGAAGTTTGATCCCAGCCTCTCCACTGAGAAAATTTGCAAATTCGTCACCTGTTAGGCAATTTGCTAAACATCCAAATATTTTTGGAGCCATTTTTGGTTGGTTTCGTAAGACAGATAAAAAAATTCTATCCATTAAAAGGTCAATTTTCTTATGAGGATTGACAAAGATAAGTCTTTTTTTTGTTGAACTAGATTGAAGAATCGCGTTCGATATTTGTTTTTGTATGAAGCTAAACGCATAACCACTAGATGGCCGTATTGCACCACAGTTACTACCAATTCCATTAAACTTCAGATCGTGTCGTTCCATAAAGCCAAGCGGAATAGCTCCTTGTTCAGTTTTGATAACTTTAAAATTTTGAATTCCAGCACAATCTGATAACCAGTTTGTGATAGCAGCCTCATAAAACGAGTTGGGTTCAATTGTAGTGGAAAAAACTGTAGATTCTATCAGTGCTTTGCTATCAGAAAACGGCAAGCAATATATAAAATGGACTCCCCTTGATTGGTCACAACGAAAATCCATTAATATAGCAGTTTCTTGGTTAAAGCTACCAGGAGGTGCCTGCACTTCCCATCCAATGAAATGCTGGACCATCATGCCAGGCCGGAATTTGGGGGGGCGGCTATCAAATATTTGCGCACACTTTAATTTGTCAATCTTGGTTAGACTGGTGTGGAATGTCACATCGTGTTTTTGCGCAATAGCCTTGCAGTGAGCCATCCAATTTTTTCGTTTCACAGCCTTATATGGATGATGCCTAGAGTGCATTACTGTTTTTGAGTTTGAGGTTTGAATAATCCATTTATGCCAAGTTTTAATGGTAAGTGGAGCAACTGCGTTCATCCAATGCATGTCCCAATACCCCCAAACATGATCGTTTTTGATTTCATTGTTTTGAGAAGAGAATATATTTATTGAATGGTTTGGTAACGATGCCGCTTTTGAAGCAAGAGAGAGTGCAGAGCATCCATCACCAATAATTGCGATGGGAGTTTTTGCCCTAATGTCTAAGTTTTTAATCAACATATGGCAAACCAGCAAGTGCTACATGGAGCGATTTTTGGTGTTGGGGTATTTG
>TARA_B110000114_G_scaffold36960_1_pt1 | contig 15586 bp, 16 predicted proteins | sample TARA_B110000114 | Tara Oceans TARA_B110000114 (sample SAMEA4397311) | marine metagenome | biome: Polar Biome; feature: [SRF] surface water layer (ENVO:00010504); material: water (ENVO:00002006), including particulate matter (ENVO:01000060) such as... | depth 5 m
GGCTTTGCGACCATGATCAGCGCCGAGGCTGGATGACAGGTCTGCCCAAACATCTGCTTGGCTATCGGGTCCGTTATGCCACATTCGCAAGTAGACTATAGACGCAGCCCCTATCCCATCAAGCTCGGTCAAAAAGCCAACGGGAGCTCCGCCGCGTTTTTTTTGAGCTATTGTCATTTGGTAAGTAGTAACTTGCCTGCACGCGTAATGCGTAGTGTGTAGATTTGATCTCCCAAAATGATCTGGGCTTGATCCACCCCCTTGGTTAGAGCTTTAGCATCATATATTGGCAGTTTATTTACAATAGGCACCATCTGCTCCTCGACCGAATGGAAGGACATCAATTTTCTAACCCTGACTGAACTGCTGTAATTATCTACAACTGACTCTAAATCTGCTTCTATAGAAGTTTGAAGAGGTGCTGAGGTACTCATACTAAACCCTCAATGTTGATATGTGAATAATCTAGCAACCATTCGAAAGATATGTCGCTCGGTACCTCTTCGGAAGCTCTTGAGCCAAGAGCTTCAATTAATATGAGATCAATTTCACTGTCAGAGTACGTTTCATGATCTCGAATTGTTGTCGGGTTTGGCATTTAGAAACCTTCTCAGAATTTATTGAGTGTTGGCTTCTTCATTTTATGGTGAAGTGGCTAAGAATTAATACTACCCTACTAAAATAGTATGGTATGTCAATCGAATTATTTAACATCCTCCTTGCTGCTAAACTTTATAAATTTATGAATCTTTAACGCTAATTATGGTGGCCGTGGGGCTAGTTAGGTATATCCATAACGCCTAATAGGCCGGGTGAGGGTCCAGGGAGCCCTAATCTTGGGTGGTTTGCCCAGACTGGCTGGCCTTTAGTATTGAAGCCTTATCTTTATTAGTGGGGCTCAAATCCGTTAAGTGGGTATGAGCCCAGTAGTGACCAGCTAGTGCCTCAGAAGCCTTAGCCGATCTAGAACCTAAGCCTGCATAGTCTCCCACTGGGCTACAGGCCTAGGTCGTTGAACTCCCATAGTTACCCCCCATTTCCTGACTAAAAGGTTGGGCCACTTCAAAGGGGGAGTATCAGTTCAATGAGCATAAAATCAGTAGTTCTAAAATTTAGATCGATGGAACTGACTAGCCTACTGTCTTAATTTGTCCCAAAATATCGATGCCTTGTTGCTTTAGGTAGTGCAGCATATCGATGAATATCCAGTTTTCTTGGAGTTTGTCACCCTCGCGTCGATAAATATCGATAACACGAAATTCGCTACTTTTGTCACTGGGCGGAAGCCCTAAGTATCCGCCTGTTGGTTTTGCTATGAAATTTGGCCACCCAAAGAAGCCGCCATAGTTTCCTTCGGCGATGCGTGCGATATGGTCCCGTACCAGATCGGTCAGTGAATGCGGCGCGAAATGGAGCCGAGTGTTGTTCGGCATATCGTGCAATTGTGTAGGTTGCACCAATCCCCGCGGGTCCCCACCAAACCATGTCGTCGTGCCAACTTCGTGAAAGCTCCTCCACTAGCGGTAAGCCACTTTGCCACTGTCCAAGATCCTCTATCATAAAGTTTATGGCGGCCATCGTCCTTTGCCCTGCTTTTGGAACCGCATCCTCGAACAAAAGGGCATCATGAGGTGCTGGGCCAGGCTGGACCATATGGGCTGCTGTTTGTTCTGGAAATGGTGCATATCCAGCTTGAATCATGAAGTGTGGAATATCAAAGTAGAAAGCTGTCTCGGTAATTTTACCATCCACCACTTGGTGAAATTCTGCATACCTCAGCATAACCATTTTACCAGTTGGTTGGATGCCTAACCAGGGATTATCGAACAGGCCCATTAGGTGTCCCATTGAGCAGACCCACACGGACGACCCGCTATCAATGAAGTTGTCACCTGCAAAAAAGACGTCCATTCGACGCTGTATGCTAGTGACTGCATGGCGGAAGGGTTGCCAGAAATTGTCTGAAACGTCCTGAATATCAGTTTTCAAGTTAAAGGGATGAAACGCACGCCATTCGTAGTTGGCCGCAGTGAAACTCTTCAAGACAGAAGTGATTCCCTCCCCACTTGCCGCATCCAAGGACTTGTAAAAGTCCCGTACTAATTTTTTTTCAGCTTGAAAATTCAACGTTAGTTCCCTTATTTACTTATCTTATAGAGGTTATGATTTCTTATTTAAGTATAATCTTGCATACGCTTGCAGAAATTGCTTGCGCTGACAATAGATCAACGGATAACTTTCTTAGAGATCGTTCAAAATCATCTCTGATCGTTTATGGGAGGGCGAGTTGGCCGAAATTCAATTGCGTAATTTATCCAAGCGCTGGGGCTCGTTTGTAGGTGTAGAAAACTTCAACCTCACAGTTGCAGATGAAGAATTCCTTGTGCTTTTAGGCCCGTCGGGCTGTGGAAAAACTACAACAATGCGTATGATTGCCGGCCTTGAAGAGGTCACTGATGGTGATATTTTCATCGACGGGGTTCGAGTGAATGACCTAGATCCAAAGGATCGAAATGTGGCGATGGTTTTTCAATCTTACGCTCTCTACCCAAATATGAATGTTTACGAAAATATTCGATTTCCACTTAAGGTGAGAAAAATTCCAGAATCAGAGCATAAAGAGCGTGTCATGCGCGCTTCCGCTATGGTTGAGTTGGATGAGTTTTTGCACAGAAAGCCGGCAGAACTTTCAGGTGGTCAGAGACAGCGTGTGGCACTGGCCCGTGCGATTGTACGTGAACCAAATGTATTTTTGATGGATGAGCCGCTTTCCAACTTAGATGCAAAACTTCGCGTGTCTACACGCGCTCAGATAAAGAATCTGAGTCATGAGTTGAAGGTTACAACTATCTACGTGACGCATGACCAAATTGAGGCGATGACCCTTGCAGATCGTGTGGTTGTTATGAAGGGTGGAATTGTTCAGCAAGTTGGTAGTCCTACAGATATTTATGACCGACCTGAAAATGCTTTTGTTGCAAGCTTTATAGGGTCCCCTGCAATGAATTTGGTTCAGGGTGACGTTGTGAATAACAAGTTTAGCTCGAGCGACCTTACCGTTTCTGGGTTTACTGCACCCAGCCAGCCTGCTCAGCTTGGATTTCGTGCTGAGGATGCGAGCATAGTAAATGAGGGCGGCGATATTCACGCGGCAGTCTATACAATGGAGTTGTTGGGTGATGCGACAATGATCACTGTGCGGTTGAATGGTGAGCTAGTTTCGGTCAAGGCACATAAGGATTATCGTGTGAAAATTGGGGATATGGTCCGCATCTCTGTGCCGATGGACATTTGCCATTTGTTTGACATCCAGACAGGTGCGCGGATTGGGGGCTGATCCCCTTTAAAATTCCCCACGATGGGGATTAACCAAGAGATGACAACTTTAGTTATTTCTTAATACAACTGGGAGAAACAAATGTTTCTAAATAAAATAACAGTAGCTGGTGCATTCATGTTCCTTGGCACTACGGCAATGGCAGGATGTGGAATTTCTTCGGGTAATGTTAGCATTCTTTCAAATGACTTCCCCGCCATCCAAGCCGTAACTGCTGCCGCAAGTACTTGTGCTGGTGACGGCGTAATGGTCGAAGCTAACCTCACCAAAGACCATAAAGATATTATGGTTGCAGCACTGACAGCTAATCCTGCGCAATACACTTCGATTATTGCAAGTAACTCTACCTTGGTCACATTGATGAATGATGGCCTGGTGCAATCGTTGGATGCTCTGGTCGAAAAGCACGGTTCAGGTCTGAAGCCAAGCCAATTGGTCACAGTAGATGGCAAGATTATGGCTGTTGCCTTTATGGCTAACGCACAGCATTTATTTTCACGTTCTGACATGTTGGAGCAAGCTGGCGTAAGCAGTATCCCCGCAACATATGAAGACGTTTTAGTAGCGGCTGAAGCAATCAAATCTGCGGGTTTAATGGATTATCCAGTAGCTTTGAATACCAAAGCTGGTTGGAACCTCGCGGAAGAGTTTGTCAACATGTACATGGGTACTGGCGCAGACTTTTTTAAGCCGGGTACAGCTGAAGTAGCTGTCAACAATGATCATGGCGTTGCAACATTGAATATGCTCAAGTCTTTGGTTGCTTATTCAAATCCAGATTATTTGACATATGACTCTAATGCCACTCAGGCTGAGTGGGAAGCTGGAAATATAGCATTGGCAACATTGTGGGGTAGTCGTGGTGGAGCTGTCTTGGATGGTGAAGGTTCAACTGAGGCTGTAACATCCACAACTGTACTTACTGGTGCGCCAACTTGGGGTAACAATGCACGTCCAGCGTCAACACTCTGGTGGGACGGCATCGCAATTTCGGCAAATATTTCTGATGAAGATGCGGAAGCAACCTTCATTGCTATGATGCATGGCATATCCTCGGATGTTATAAAGGCAAACAATGATGCGACTGTCTGGCTCGGTGATGGCTATACACCATCGGCTGCATCTGCAGGAGTTACGGCAACCGCAGCAGGTGGTGCAGCACCATATCCAATGCTCCCATTTATGGGCACATTACATGGGGCGCTTGGCGCTGAAATTTCAGACTTCCTACAGGGATCTGAAAGTGCAGAGCAAGCTTTGATGGACGTTGAAGCGGCATATACTGCGGCTGCAACAGAAAAAGGTTTCCTTAAGTAAGGAAGCCCTGGGGGAGAGCCACCGCTCTTCCCCTACTACATTACATTAATAGGCACTCAAAATGAAAAACCGTACATTTTTTTGGTTTATTCTACCGTCATTAGTGACGATGATGCTGTTTATCGCACTGCCGATTGGATCAGTGTTCATCCAATCCCTACACATCGAGCACACTACAGTTTTAAAAGAAGTTAAAAATTGTGGCCCATTTGGATGCAAACTTGAAATGCAAGTCGATGTTGACGCAACTTCTCAACTTAAACAAGATAGCCCTTTGGGGAAATTTAATGGATTTGGAACTTATAAAAACCGCAATCACCTTGCTGTTTCGGAGTTATCTACAGCCTGGACTAATAGCCCAACCTTTGGAGTCTTTTTAAGTGAAGCTTACAACCTACCATTTTACCGTGCTCTGGCATTCACTCTTACTTATACATTTCTGGTAACGCCTCTGGTCGTAATGCTTGGGTTTTGTATTGCGCTGGCTGTTAATAGCCTGCCAAAACGTATTAAAGGCCCCACAATTTTTGTGTCACTTCTCCCAATGATCGTAACTCCTTTGATAGGCTCGTTAATACTTTTTTGGATGATTGATTCAGAGGGTATCCTGGGCGCCAGTTTGCAGTGGATTTTTGAAGATCCATCACTCTCTTTAAAAGCCTCACCAACACTAACCTGGGCAATGTTGATAGTGTACGGAGTCTGGCACTCCGCGCCCTTCGCCTTCATTATATTTTACGCAGGTCTACAAACCGTTCCAGCAGAGACGATTGAAGCTGCCATGATTGATGGTGCCTCTCGCTGGGAACGCACGCGCTATGTAGTTCTACCACACTTGGTGCCACTGATTGTTTTTATAGCGCTAATCCAACTGATGGATAATTTCCGTGTGTTCGAACCTATCGTTGGCTTCTCTGCACAAGCTAACGCGACTTCTCTGTCTTGGATTATCTTTAATGACCTAGCAGGCGGTGAAGGCAGTTTCTTTGGCTCTGCGGGAGCAACTTCAGTTCTAACTATTTTGGGTGTTGCCGTATTATTGATACCTGTTTTGTTCAGGACGTGGCGGGACTTCAAGGGAAAGGTCGTGTAATGTCTGAGCTTATTCATCGGCGCCCAAAGTCACTAAATATCGTAATATGGGTATTTGTACTGTGTTGGGTTGTAGCTGCAGGGTTCCCATTTCTTTGGACTATGTGGGGCTCTTTTAAAGTTCAGGGGGATTTCTTCTCCAAGGCGGATTGGACTTATGCAATCAGTGGGGTGCGTACGCAGATAGAAACTGGTGGTGCTTTTACTGGTGATGGCTATTTTGGTGCGTGGGTAACCAAATCATTTTGGACCGCTGCACTAAATACAATGATTGTTGTGATTTCTGTTGTAGTAATATCTCTAACACTAGGCACTCTGGGCGGCTATGCATTGGCCAGGTCGGGCAAAAAATATGCATTTTACTTGTTGATGCTCGCCTTAGTGTTTCGAGCTATGCCCCACATCACACTGGTCTCAGGGTACTTACTACCGTTCTTTGAGTGGAATATTTGGGGACACCTGCCGACAGCTATTATTGTAATGGTTGCAATCAACCAGCCGTTTACATTGTGGATGCTTCATAGCTTTTTTCTGAATATACCCAAAGATCTTGATGAAAGTGCGATGGTTGATGGCTGCACTCGGTTCCAAGCATTCAGACGCGTAATCGTACCTGTTATGTGGCCTGGCGTTATTACTACTGGGTTATTTTCATTTTTACTGGCGTACAATGATTTCACCGTTACAGCCACATTGCTGGGCCAAAGCAGTCAGACAATGGTCCCAAAAATTGCAAGCTTTTTAGGGACAACACAAACAGAAGGTAACGTTATGTTCGCGGTTGCAGCCGTTGTATCTGCTACTGCGCCCTTGTTTATACTGGTGATGTTTTTTCAACGTCAAATAGTTAGTGGCCTCACAGCGGGAGCAGTAAAAGGATGATCGGACCAAGACCAGAACAAGCCGTCCTGACTAGGGATACCAACATGTCAAAGACGGAAGAAACACGTGCCGTCATTGAGGGAATGGTTGATGGCCTCAATGATCATCGTATTGTTGATATTGGTGAGTTTTTTGATGAGAGCTTTCGTTGGATGGGCAACACCGGCTGCGGAACCAAAGAGGGTGTCCGTGAGTTTCAAGATAACTGGCAAAAGCCTTTCCAAGCAGCGTTCTCTGACAAGGTATGTGTTGATGAAGCTCGGCTTTATATGGGCGAATGGGCTGCCGCATTTGGACGACAAGAAGCTGTTCACTCGGGTACTTTTATGGGCGTAAAGCCATCAGGAAAAAAGATACAAATTCGTTACATGGATTTTTGGAAAGTAGAACGTGGCAAGATTACTGATAATTGGGTAATGGTGGATTTTCCACATGTGTTGGCGCAACTGGGCGTAGACGTTTTTAATGGTCAAGGCTGGGAGGCATTTGACTGTGGTGAAAAAGCACCACCATCACCAAGGAGAGACCGATGACTGTATATTATCTAAAGCGTGGGAAACCTGATACGGAGCGGGCTGAAGATGATGCTAAAACTAAGGCCATTGTCGAGAGTACGCTGAAACAGATAGAAGATTTGGGCGATTCTGCAGTGCGTTCCTTGTCTGAGAAATTTGATAGTTATAGCCCAGCCTCGTTTAAGCTAACTGAGGATGAGATTGAGGCGTTAATAGCATCGTTAACCGAGCGTGAGTTGGCTGATATTAACTTTGCCCAGAAACAAGTACGCAACTTTGCCCAAGCCCAACGCGACAGCATGCTTGATATTGAGATCGAGACGATGCCTGGCGTAATTTTGGGTCATAAGAATATACCAGTGCAATCGGTTGGCTGCTATGTTCCTGGTGGTAAATTTCCTATGGTTGCATCTGCTCACATGTCTGTTGCTACGGCGTCAGTCGCGGGTGTGCCGCGCATAGTTGCTTGCACACCGCCCTTTAATGGCAAGCCAAATGCTGCTGTGATCGCGGCTATGCATCTTGGTGGTGCTCACGAAATATTTGTGATGGGTGGCATTCAGGCGGTTGGTGCAATGGCTATTGGGACTGAAACAATTAATCCTGTGCATATGCTTGTTGGTCCGGGCAATGCGTTTGTCGCAGAAGCAAAACGGCAGCTATTTGGTCGTGTTGGGATCGATCTTTTTGCTGGCCCCACCGAGACAATGGTAATTGCAGACGAGACCGTTGACGGTGAATTGTGTGCAACTGATCTTCTTGGCCAAGCGGAGCATGGATACAATAGTCCTGCGATCCTGCTCACAAATTCTCGTAAGCTAGCAGAAGATACTCTGCGTGAGATTGATCGCCTTCTCACCATCCTTCCAACAGCTGATACAGCATCGGTTAGTTGGTCCGAGTATGGAGAGGTGATTTTGTGCGACACCTATGATGAAATGCTTTCAGTGGCGGATGATATCGCATCTGAGCACGTCCAAGTTATGACAGATCGTGATGATTGGTTTTTGGAAAAAATGACTTGCTATGGTGCATTGTTTCTTGGAGCGCGGACAAATGTCTCAAACGGAGATAAGGTTATTGGTACGAACCACACACTCCCAACAAAAAAAGCAGGCAGATACACAGGTGGCCTATGGGTTGGGAAGTTCCTAAAAACGCACTCTTATCAAAAGATCACAACTGACGAGGCAGCAACTCTGGTTGGTGAATATGGTAGCAGGCTGTGCATGCTTGAAGGCTTTGTTGGGCATGCGGAACAATGTAATATCCGCGTGCGTCGCTATGGCGGTGTTAATGTGCCTTATGGTACGGGTGCCCCATACCGAGAAGTTGGTGAGTAGATGACTTCACAGACAAAAATAAAACCTAAACTTAAGCCATTGCTAGCGGCGCTTCGGGATTTGGATGAGACGCAGTTACGTCAGGCAATTGTAGATATACTCTCTCCCACATGTGACGTTCGAATGTGTCACCCCTTTGGCGACCTAACTACTGATAGTTTGTATGACACCTGTTTTAAGCCACTTCAAATTGCATTTCCGGATGTAGAACGTCGTGACGCAATAATTGTCAGAGGAACTACGCCTGAAGGTTCTGACTGGGTTGGTTGCTGTGGATCATACGTTGGAACATTTGTGGCGCCCTTCCTCGAGATTCCACCAACGGGCCATCTTGCTCACATGAGGTTCCATGAGTTTTATAAGATTTCAAACGGCCAGGTTGTCGAGGTTCAGGCTATCTGGGATATTCCAGAATTGATGATGCAGGCAAACGCTTGGCCTATGGCACCCAGCTTGGGACGTGAATGGGCGACGCCTACGCCCATGACGCAGGATGGGTTAGTGGATCGTCCAGATGATACAGCGCAATCTAATCAAAGTCTGACACATGTAATCGATATGCTGGTTGCTCTGTCGCGTCACCCTATTGAGCCAGTTGCTTCAATGGAACTAGAGCGATACTGGCATCCAAAAATGTCATGGTACGGGCCCGCTGGGATCGGAACGGCGCGTGGTATTTCAGGCTTTCGCAATTGGCATCAAATCCCATTCCTGAATGCCATGCCTGATCGCGGGCAATATAAGGATGAAGTATTGGCCCATTTCTTTGCTGAAGGTGATTATGTGGCGGTTACTGGTTGGCCAGATATGGCGCAAACTATGGCGCGTGATGGTTGGATGGGTATTGTGCCCAATGGTCAGAAAATCAAGCTTCGCTCATTAGATTTTTGGCGGATGGAAAAAGGCAAAATTCGTGAAAATTGGGTATTAGTTGATCTTTTAGACGTCTATTCCCAATTGGGAGTCGACGTCTTTGCGAGGTTGCGTGAATTCAATAAGGCGCGCGCTACTGGCCCCATTCCAATTGCAGACGAGGCAGTGGCATGACCCTGCCACAAACTCCATCATTCCGCTTAGATGGAAAGAGAGCACTGGTCGCTGGCGCCTCATCCGGTATTGGCCTTGGCTGTGCTGTGGCCCTTGCGCAAGCTGGTGCTGAAGTCACTCTTGCCGCGCGTTCGGTGGACAAGTTAGAAGAAGCAGTGCTTGAACTTAGGGCCATGGGGCTAGTAGCAAATGCAATGGCGATGGACGTCTCAGATATAGCCGCCACTCAAGTGTCAGTTAGGGCTTCAGGGCCATTTGATATTTTAGTAAATTCGGCAGGTGCTGCGTTACATTCATTGGCGATTGATACGACTGAGGACGACTATGACGTCGTCGCTGGCCTTAATATCAAAGGGGCCTATTTTTTGACAACAGCAGTGGCCAAAGGCCTTGTTGAGGCTAGAAGGCCGGGAAGCTTGATAAATGTATCTAGCCAAATGGCCCATGTTGGTGGGATTGAGCGCGCTGTTTACTGCGCCACCAAACATGCTGTGGAGGGCTTTACTAAAGCCATGGCGATTGAGCTAGGCCCTCATCAAATTAGGGTAAATACTATCTGCCCCACTTTTGTGCGTACTCCCCTCACTGAACCTACGTTTTCTAACCCTGAAAGGGTTAAGTGGATTAAGGAAAAGATCAAACTTGGACGTATAGGAGAAGTGACTGATATAATGGGCGCGGTTGTGTATCTGGCGTCAGACGCTAGCGCACTGATGACTGGTACAAATATGTTAATTGATGGTGGCTGGACTGCAGATTGATGGATAAAGTGACCTCATTAGAAGTAGCAAAGCGTGCTGGGGTTAGCCAGTCTGCAGTCAGCCGTGTCTTTACGCCTGGAGCTTCGGCTAGCAATAAAACTATTTTGAAAGTGCGTGAGGCAGCCCAAGAGCTGGGCTATCGCCCAAATGTCCTGGCTCGCTCACTTATTACGGGAAAAAGCCGTATCATTGGTTTGGTAGTAGCGTATTTGGATAATTATTTCTATCCTCTAGCGCTGGAAAAACTTTCAAATTACTTGCAATCCGAAGGCTACCACGTCCTTATTTTTATGGCTACAAATGATACGCTATCAACGGATCAAGTTATTGATGAATTACTTGATTATCAAGTTGAGGGTATCATCACTGCCAGCGTCGGTCTTTCGAGCGATTTGACCGCACGCTGTGAAGCCGCAGGGGTACCCGTTGTTTTGTTTAATCGATCTCAGGATGCGGCAAATCATTCTGCTGTCACTTCAAATAATTTTTCTGGTGGTAAATCTGTGGCTGAATTTTTTCTTGCAGCTGGCCATAAGCGTATCGGCTATATCGGTGGGTGGGAGGGCGCATCAACCCAGCGTGAACGAGAGGCTGGGTTCCGCAGTGCATTGGCTGAAGCAGGTGAAGCTCTCGCGGCACATGCCCTCGGTCAGTTCACAGTGGAAGGTGCAAAAAAAGCTGCTCGTCAGATGTTCGGGGAATCTGATCATCCAGACGCAGTATTTGTAGCCACAGATCATATGGCATTTGCCGTTATGGATGTGCTGCGTGGTGAATTGAATTTACACATACCGAATGATGTCAGTGTTGTTGGCTATGACGATGTCCCACCAGCATCATGGGCTGCTTACGATCTCTCAACTGTACGCCAACGTGCTGACGTGATGGTCAAAGAAACGGTTACTTTGATGATTGAAAAAATTAGAAACCCTGCATCTGCGCCACGGCATATCAAAATTGATAGCCCACTGATTGTTCGTAGCTCTGCTAAAATTCCAGAAGGATGGACGTCATGAAAGGCTTTTCAGATCAGTTCACCGATTTTCCTGATTACATATTGGGTATCACTAAAGAAATTTGGGAAAACCGTGGGCTTTCCACGCTAAACCACTATTATTCTGAAGATATTCCAGTGAGGTCTCCTGGCTCAATAGTATTTGGAAACGTAGGCGTTGTAGGTGCTACGATGGCAACCCTCGCTGAATTCCCTGACAGGCGTCTACTCGGTGAAGATGTGATTTGGTCGGGAAGCCCGGAGGAGGGCATGTTGTCGTCTCACCGTATTTTGACAACGGCGACGCACTTGGGTGCTGGGATTTATGGTAAGCCGACAGGCGCCAAGCTGCGCTACCGCGTTATTGCGGATTGCCATGCGATTAATAATCAAATCAATGATGAATGGCTGATACGAGATCAAGGAGCCGTTGTGCGTCAGTTGGGTTGGGACCCAAAAGAATACGCGGTTGACCTGATTGAGCAGGAGGGTGGTGTGGAAAACTGTGTGCAACCTTTCCATCCTTCAATCGATAAAGTTGGTCCCTACACAGGCCGCGGCAACGATAATGAATGGGGCGCAAAATATGCTGATATTTTGAGGCGCATCATGAGTGCTGATTTAAGTATTATTCCTGCAGAGTATGATCGCGCCATAACAGGGTTTTACCCTGGTGGTGTGGAATTGGTATCAACTGATGGTGTCGATGATTTTTGGATAAAGCTGCGTGCTGCGTTTCCTTCAGCAACGTTTGCAATTGAACATCAAATAGGACGCGAAGACCCAATGATGTCACCACGCGCTGCGATCCGTTGGAGCCTGACCGGCAAGCATGATGGATGGGGAGCCTTCGGTAAACCTTCAGGAGCCGAAGTGCATGTTATGGGTGCAAGTCATGTCGAATTTGGTCCTTGGGGCATTCGCCGTGAGTATACATTGTATGATGAAACTTCGATTTGGAAACAGATCGCAATGAAGACAGGGTAAGTAAATGACACCAGCAGAAATGGAAGCGTGTATTGTACGCTACGGTGATTTGGTTCCGTGTAAGACAGCGTTTATCGACGCACACACGCCAGGCAGTGATCAAAAAGAGAATTTTACGATCATTGGTGGTGGTGTCAGTGAAAGTGTGGATCAGCATGTCCATATTCAGGACACACCGGGGTTTAATATTGGAGCTGCAGGCCAGCCCCCTAAATGCCGTAATTCTTTGCACAGTCATACGACTGCCGAAGTGTTCTTTGTACTTAAGGGCCGCTGGCGTTTTTTTTGGGGACGTTGGGGCGACGCCGGTGAGGTTTTACTGGAGGAAGGCGACATAATTAATATTCCCACTGGTATTTTTAGGGGCTTTGAAAATATTGGGATTGACTATGGAATGATCATGGCCGTTCTCGGTGGTGACGACGCCGGTGGTGGTGTGACGTGGGCCCCTCAAGTCATCGAAGATGCTGCTAAGCATGGTTTGATATTGGGTGATAATGGCAAGCTTTACGATACCAAAAAAGGTATGCAGCTGCCTAGCGGTGTTGGCCCGATGCAAGTTCTGAGTGATGCTGAATTGCACAGCATGCCGGAGCCCTTAGCCTTGGACGTGATCCCGCGCCACGTTGCGCGGTATCTCGACTTGATGGGGCTCGCCGGGAAGTCTCCTGCGAAGGTTATTGGCTCTGATGCTATACTGCCTGACAAACCTGGCTTTGATATCGAGTTTATTACTCGAGGGTCTTTGGAAGACGTCTCCATCTCCATTGGATATTCCGTTGTGCTGATGCCGATGCGAGGTCACTGGAAACTCTCATGGAATGGTGGGGCTGTGACATTAAATCCTGGTGATACTTGCCTGCTTCCGTCAGGGTTCACACATAATTTACAGCCTTCCATGGCTGGTGAAGCTAGCCTCTATCGGGTTATGTCTAATGATGATCCCGCGGGTCCAACTTGGACGGGTTTATAGCAATCTTATTTAACTGTTTTTGAAAGAGAAATGATGAACAAAATCCTTACCTCTCATGTTGGCAGCCTTCCGCGTACACAAAACGTTGTAGATTTTATTTTTGCGCGTGAGAATGAACAGTCGTTTGATCAAGCAGAATTTGATACTGCGATGACAGTCGCGGTGGACGAGACCGTAGCCAAGCAAGTCAAAGCTGGTATAGATATTGTGAGTGACGGCGAGACGTCAAAAATCTCATATGCGACCTATGTCAAAGACCGCTACACAGGTTTTTCTGGCGATAGCCCTCGTAATGCACCGGGTGATTTAAAGATGTTCCCAGGATTTTTAAAACGGCTTGCCGACGATGGTGGTACCCCACAATACGCGCGTCCAATGTGTACAGGTGAGGTCAAATCAAAAGGCCAAGGTGAGCTGAAAAAGGACATAGACAATCTCAAAGGTGCAATGTCTAAACATGGGGTGGAACGTGGTTTTATGAATGCGGCTTCACCTGGCGTAATATCTCTTTTTTTACAAAATGATCACTACAAGACTCGCGATGCATATCTTGCTGCACTCGCAGATGCGATGCGTGAGGAATACGAAACGATTATCGCTTCTGGCCTGGACCTTCAATTGGATTGCCCTGACCTAGCATTGTCGCGGCATATGCTATTTCAAGACCTGACTGATGATGAGTTCCTTAAAGTTGCCGCCTCCCATGTAGAGGCGCTGAACCATGCCTTGAAGAATGTGCCTGAAGATAAGGTGCGTATCCACATTTGCTGGGGGAACTATGAGGGACCGCATTGCTGCGATATCCCAATGGACAAAGTTTTCTCAACACTTATGTCAACTAAAGCGCAGTATTTATTGTTTGAAACTTCAAATCCACGTCACGCGCATGAGTGGACGGTTTTTCGCGATCGCAAATCGGAAATTCCGGATAGTAAGGTTCTTGTACCTGGTGTTGTTGATACGACGACTAACTTTGTTGAACATCCAGAACTGATAGCCCAGCGGATTGAACGATTTGCTGGAATTGTTGGTCGAGACCGTGTGATTGGCGGCTCTGATTGTGGCTTTGGCACATTTGCTGGGTTTGGTGCTGTCGATCCAGATATTGCGTATGCGAAATTAACAAGCCTGTCTGAGGGCGCTAGCTTAGTGAGGTAATTGTTTCAATGACACCAAGCCTGCTAAAAGTATTACGAGCTGTCGATACGCCAACTGTTTGCAACGCAATCGAGGTAGCCCAAGGCAAAAGGGGCTTCGATGCCTTCACTCGCGGCACAGTCCTTTGTAGCTCACCTCACGAACTGGCAATCGTCGGATATGCAAGAACCGCTAAAATTGCTGCTGTGCTGCCCCCGTCTGAGGCGCCGGAAGTTATCAAGAAACGCCGTATGGACTACTATAAATACATGGCCTCCGCCCCGATGCCGGCTGTTGCAGTGGTTGAGGATTTAGATTTCCCTGATTGTATCGGTGCATATTGGGGAGAAATTAATACTACAGTTCACAAAGGTTTTGGATTATCCGGCACGCTAACGAACGGCGTAATGCGTGACCTTAGTGATAATCCAGCTGGCTATCCTGTTGTAGCTGGGTCGATTGGCCCAAGCCATGGTTTTGTACATGTTAAAGAAATAGGAACTCCAATTAAAATTTTTGGTATGCAGGTTATCGAGGGTGACTTGGTTCACGCTGACCGGCATGGTGCGGTTGTCATCCCAGAAGAGGTAATCAAAACGTTAGAGAGCTCCATCGAGAAACTGCTTACAACAGAGCAGCTAATTTTGAAACCTGCCCGCGAGGCTCTTTTTGACTTTGAAACATTTGAAAAAGCATGGGCAGACTTTGAAAATAGTCGGACTTAGGTTCTGTCACATTCACACGCAGCGTAATTGAATTTAGGTATCCTCAGGAATTGGTGTCTCACCCTCAACTAGCGGGTTTTAAATTTAAAAGTACCTGTAACCGCGACGCTGCACATTTTCCACTTTCATAGGCACCGTGGGCAGTGCCATACCACGGCAGTGAAAATGCCTCACCGGCAAAAGTAATTACACCGGTATCCAATGTAATCATTTTGCGCCGGTTCTGTCCCGCACCTGTGCGGGCATAGCTGTAACCGCCCTGTATTAGGGGGTTAGTTTGCCACCCCGTAACCGCAGTGCCACAGATCAAATCTTGAACATGAGACCCAAAAATATTTTTTAATTTCTGAATTGCAAAATCAGCCATTTCTTGTGGTCCAGCGGCGATCAAACCTCGGGCTTGATCGCCGCTGATATGCGCGATCATCATTGGTTGATTACCGTGGATAATTTGAAAATAAATTGGACTTTCCCTT
>TARA_B110000114_G_scaffold36221_1_pt1 | contig 15517 bp, 14 predicted proteins | sample TARA_B110000114 | Tara Oceans TARA_B110000114 (sample SAMEA4397311) | marine metagenome | biome: Polar Biome; feature: [SRF] surface water layer (ENVO:00010504); material: water (ENVO:00002006), including particulate matter (ENVO:01000060) such as... | depth 5 m
ATAGGTTCACATGAAGCGATAAATTGCGGTCTATTTTTTTATGCTATTCTTCGACTATGTCCCATGAAAGGGCACACGATCATATTTTATTATTCGCTTAGGTTAATCAGTCATTTTTTCAGTAATGATGAAGCTTTTAAAATAGGTTTTACAAAATATTTGATTTCGCTGAGACTACCATCATTAGTATGAGGTTTTGCTTGAACTATATTCTTTGGTTTCATTCATGGCTCCATGAATGTTGTAGTACTATTTTTTTTACTAAAATCTAGACTTTTGCCTGGAGGTATTTTAGGGGCAAACAGATCTATATTATTGAGCAATCTGCTGAATCAGCTTCCACAGCTTTTCAACATGGTGCTTTTGAATATGGGTCTGACCGGTAACTACACGAAGTACGTATTGATCATTTACCTTCGTATGCGTAATGTAGGCCTGACCAGAGGCATTGACGGCGGTTACAATGTGAGCGTTGACGGCATTATTTTTTTCCAAATCAGAGTGTTTAACACACCTAAACACGACCAAACTCATCACTCTATCGACGACCATTTCAAAATCAGGATGATCATTCACTTGTTGTTCGAGCCACGCCGCAAGCGCAATATGCTCCTTGATTTTAGTACGGATGCCGGAGGCACCGTATTCCCGGATCACAAACCATAATTTTAATGCTCTGAACCTACGTCCAAGGGGTATGCCCCAATCTCTGTAATCATTTACTTTCCCTCTTGTATTTGTTTTTAAATATTCAGGTAGTATTTCAAATGTTTGAATTAAGGCACCTTTGTCTTTTACAAAATAAGCCGTACAATCAAAATTGGTAAACATCCACTTATGAGGATTAAAAAGATAAGTATCTGCTTTTTCTATTCCTTTTAGAAAATGTCTGTATTCGGGAAGTACAAAAGCGGCCCCTGCATAAGCCGCGTCTACATGATGCCAGACATTATATTTAACTGCGATGTTAGCAATGGCCTCCAGTGGATCCATAGCCGTCGTACCCGTTGTGCCCAGTGTGGTAATGATACAACAAGGAATTTTACCCGAAGCCAAATCGGCTTTAATGGCCTTTTCTAATAAATGGGGCAAGAGCGCCATTTGATTATCTACAGGAATTTTTACTAAATTATCTAACCCAATACCCGCAATTTTTACTGATTTATCTATCGAACTATGGGTTTGAGCGGAACAATAAATTCTTAATTTCTCATTCGAAAACCCGTGATTATTGATGTTGAAGCGGGTGATTTTTTCTCTAGCGGTAAGTATAGAAACCAGGGTACCTGTGCTCGCGCTATCTTGGATGACCCCATCCCAACTTTGGGGTAGACCGGTCATGTTTATCAGCCATTTCATGACGCGTTCTTCTAGTTCTGCTGCGGCTGGAGAAGTCTCCCAGATCATACATTGTGCACCAATGGCAGCCGTAATCAATTCTGCCAGTATGGAAGCATAACTTCCATTGGCATTGAAATAAGCATGGAAATTTGGATGTTGCCAATGAGTGATGCCGGGTAATATTTTTTCTTCTACATCCGAAAGGAGATGTTCAAAAGGTTCTCCTTGTTCCGGAGGAAGCATAGGTAGGGTAGCAGCAATGTCTCCTGGATTGACTTGTGACTTTACAGGATATTGCTCTATGTTCTCCAAGTAATTGGCGACCCAATCGATTACTTGATGTCCATGCTTCCTGAATTCTTCTGCATTCATAATGGAATATAAATAATTTTTTTAGTCTCAAAAAAAGGTTCTTCAAAATAATCTTTTATGTTTATTTCCTGATGAGATTTATTGAGGGCTTTCATTTCAACCTCTAGATCACCTCCTTTTAGAGCAATGATACCATTAGCGTTTTCAGCAGATGCGCTAATTTTTATTTTTTGATGTGTCCATTGCCATATTTTTCGAGCCGGAGCAACGGCTCTGCTGACGACAAAATTAAATTCACCGGCTATTTTTTCTACTCGAGCATGTTCACTGGTGACATTTTCTAATCCCAATTCAGCACTAATTTCTTTCACCACTTTGATTTTTTTGGCCATTGAGTCGACCAAATGAAAGGTGGACTGTGGAAAAAGTAGTGCGAGCGGGATGCCCGGAAATCCACCCCCTGTACCGATATCAAGAATGCTTGTTTTTGGTTTGAATTGAATGAATTTAGCAATGGCCAAACTGTGTAAAACATGTCTGATATAGAGTTCTTGAATGTCTTTTCTAGAAATGACATTTATTTGTTTGTTCCAAAATTCATATAAATCTTGTAGTTGTATGAATTTTTCTTCTTGGGATTTACTTATTTCGGGAAAGTAATTTTTTATCAGCGCGGCATTCAAATCAATGTTTTTATTTTAATATGACTTTAAATTAAAAATTTAGGGACTTCAGTCTAATGTTTTTTTCATGGTATTCAAATTGACGACTCGATGAATGAAAAAGGCTGAATTAAGCGAATATAGGCCATAAAAGACTCGCAAACAAGTAAAAACATAATGCTCAAGGGTCACGTAAAAATCCCTAAACAGGTTTAATATTTTTTTAGCGATGAGCTACCTTTCTAGGAGGTAGAGTAGGCTTAGAGGCCTCATTAGCCTTTCACCTGGACTATTATAGAAGTTTTATTTTCAACTTTGCCCCTTCCTTAGCATGAGGCATTTAAAAGTATCCTGATGTACAGAAGGCAAAGTCATTAGGTTTTATTTTTCAAATATTTACCTAATTTGTACTTTACTAATGATGGGGTTTTAGCATAAAAATAATTTATGTGATCGATTTTTTGATTTACCATCCTTACTCAGCTTAAAGTCGAAGAAATTGAAATGTTCATAAAAATACTCATACGGGAACGATCAGCTAGACTATCTGTAATAGAATATTTTTTCTCGAGGGATTAACAAATTTTATAGGATCATCTTTCAAGCAAAAGCGTATTTTTGTATTCTTTATGAAATTTGATCTTTTACATACCGATACAAAAAGTGATGCGAGAGCCGGCGTTTTAGCGACCGCACATGGTCCCATCGAAACACCCATCTTCATGCCTGTAGGTACAGCAGGAACGGTTAAAGCGGTCCACCATCGCGAGCTTGAGATCGATATCGAAGCGCAGATTATTTTAGGAAACACCTACCATTTGTATTTGAGACCTGGTATGGACATCATTCAAGGTGCGGGAGGCTTACATAAATTTATGGGCTGGGAGCATCCTATTTTAACCGACAGCGGAGGCTACCAAGTATATTCTTTGGGGGCCAATCGAAAAATAAAAGAAGAGGGAGTTCGATTCCAATCTCATATCGATGGTTCATATCATGATTTTTCACCCGAGCATGTCATCGATATCCAGCGAAAGATTGGTGCTGACATTGTCATGGCCTTCGATGAGTGTACGCCCTATCCCTGTTCAAAAGAATACGCCGAAAACTCTATGCACATGACGCATAGATGGCTGAAAAGATGTGTCGATCGTTTTGATGAAACGGAACCACTGTATGGATTTGGCCAAACATTCTTTCCTATTGTGCAAGGAAGCACGTATCATGACCTACGGAAGCAGTCCGCAGAATTCATTGCCGAACAAAATCAAGAAGGTAATGCCATTGGGGGATTATCGGTAGGTGAGCCACATGAAATGATGTATGAAAGTACGGCACTTGTATGCGGTATTTTACCTAAGGACAAACCCCGTTATTTGATGGGTGTAGGCACGCCAGTCAATATTTTGGAATGCATTGCGTTAGGAGTAGACATGTTTGATTGTGTAATGCCTACAAGAAATGCTAGAAATGGGATGCTTTTCACTTCTGAGGGGATCATCAATATTCGAAATGAGAAGTGGAAAAATGATTTCTCACCTATAGATATCAATTTGGGAGGGTATTTAGACACCCTACATTCCAAAGCTTATTTGAGGCATTTGATCATTAGCAATGAGATTTTAGGGGCTCAAATTTCAAGTATTCATAATCTTAGTTTTTATTTGTGGCTCGTTAAAACGGCTAGAAAGCATATCATTGAAGGAGACTTTAGTTTATGGAAAAACAGGATGGTGGAAAAATTAGCCAATAGGTTGTGATCATTGTATGAAAAAACTTGATGTCTACATTCTTAAAAAGTTCTTAGGGGCTTTCATATTTGTGATGTCCATCTTGATTTTTGTCATTGTCGTTATTGATTTTACGGAAAAGAATGACAATTTTATTAAAAGCAATGTAGCCAGTGATGAGATTTTACATTACTTTTTGACCTATATACCTTATATGGCCAGCTTTTTAACACCTATTATCGTGTTTATTGCTACCGTATTCGTCACCGCCAAGTTAGCTGCAAAAACAGAAATAATTGCCATAATGGCTAGTGGGGTTAGTTTTAAAAGATTCATGCTGCCCTATTTTATCGGAGCTGTACTGATTGGAGGCGTAAGTTTTTTAGCGAACGCCTATCTCATTCCTGAGACCAATAAATTTCGGATTGCTTTTGAGCTTCAATATGTGAAAAAAGCGTTTTATTTTAACGATCGAAACATTCATATTCGGGTGGCTCCGGACCTTTACATTTATATGGATAGATATAATAACCGAGGTAATGTAGGTTATAATATCACCTTAGAGCAGATCGAAAATGGCATTTTGAATGAAAAGCTTTATGCTCGGACCATGAAATGGGATACCGCAAGTCATAAATGGCGGCTGAATAGATGGGACAGACGCGTCTTTAACGAGGCGGGTGAAATGATTTATAGTGGAGATGCTATGGATACCGTACTGAATGTATCACCTGTCGATTTTGAGAGTCAAGAAAGATTGTGGGAGACCTTAACTATGAGTGAGCTGAATGATCATATTGATCAACAGACCTTAAGAGGATCAGCCGATGTAGATATCTATAAAATTGAAAAGTACATTAGGTTCATGTCTCCATTTTCAGTGATTATTTTAACCTTCATTGGCATTATCGTATCATCAAAAAAATCAAGGCAAGGAACAGGTGTGCAGATTGCATTGGGATTTCTAATAGCCTTTTTATTTGTGATCGCTTTCATGCTTTCAAGGGCTTTAGCAGAAGCCAACACTTTTAACAGTCCCTTTTTGGCGGTGTGGATGCCGAACATAATTTTCGGACTGGTAGGCGTGGTTTTATATCGTACCGTTCCTAGATGAAGCAAAAAACTAAAGATATTGTATTTCTCCATTTCATCGTACTTATATGGGGTTTCACAGCGGTTATTGGCTTGTTAATTGATCTGACGCCGGTTGAAATCGTCTTTTATCGTACAGGTATCGCTGCCTTTTTATTGGCCATTATTCTATTTGCGCTGAAGAGATCCTTTTTGTTGAGTTCGCGTCGTGCTTTATTGAAAACATGTATTGTTGGGTTGCTATTGGCCGCTCATTGGGTGCTTTTTTTTTTATCAGCAAAAATATCAACTGCAGCTGTTTGTTTGGTAGGTATGGCGACGACCTCCTTTTGGACCAGTATTATTGAGCCTCTTTTTTTTAAAAAGCAAATACAGTTGTTCGAAGTTTTTTTGAGTTTATTAGCCTTAGTGGGAATTGTAATTGTTTTTAATATGGAGATCCAATATTTCTTAGGATTGTCTTTCGCGATAGTGGCCGCTATTTTAGCAGCACTTTTTTCAATCATTAATGTTTCATTGATAAAAAGCGATGATCACTTTGTCATCACCTTTTATGAAATGATATTCGCTTGTATGTTTACCGGCATAGGTCTTCCTTTCTATCTCATTTATGTGACGAACGAAACTTTTGAATGGCCGACTTTAGAGCAGGGTATGTGGCTATTGGTATTGGCGAGTGTTTGTACCGTATTTGCGGTTTCCTATTCGATCAAATTGATGAAACGACTCTCAGCTTTTTTTGTCAATTTGACCATTAATTTGGAGCCTATTTATGGGATTATTTTGGCATTATTGGTTTTCGGTGACAGCGAGAAAATGAGTGGAGGTTTTTATTTGGGTACAGGGTTGATTTTGTCTTCCGTATTGTTGTATCCAGTACTCAATCGCAAAAGAAAAAGGAAAGCACTTGAAACTGATATCTTAAGGTGATTAAGCCGGAAGTGCCAATGACCGCAGGATGCATTCATGTTTTTGAAAAGCCCTTACTGCTGGAGGTTGCTCAAATAAGCCATAAATGGCAGACCCTGAACCGCTCATAGCAGCATAAAAAGCCCCTTGATCGTAGAGCTGAGATTTTATATCAGATAAAGTAGGCGCATCTTTGAACAAGGGCTCCTCAAAGTCATTGTGGAGATGGGATTGCCATTTTTTTAAATCTTTTAGGGAGACTTTCAATGAATTTTCTGGTGTTTTGGGCTGGATGTTGGCATAAGCATTTGAGGTACTCGTGTGAAGATCAGGAAATATTACAATAATGTAATATTTTGATAAGTTGAGTTCGTAAAGCTCCAATTTCGTGCCTGTCCCGGAAGCAATAGCAGGTAAATTATCTATAAAAAAGGGGCAATCGCTCCCCAATAGACTGGCATAATCCTTAAGTAGATGACTGGAAATTTTTAATGAAAAAAGGTGATTGAGCATCTTCAGGACAAATGCAGCATCCGCGGAGCCCCCACCTAAGCCAGCGCCCATCGGGATGATTTTATGTAAGTGAATGCTGATATTTGGTATACTGTGACGTTCTTTAATGAGCTCATAGGCCTTTACACAAAGGTTGTGCGTCGGTTCACCAGGAATGGTGCGCCCCGTTTGAACAAAAGAAAATGATTTTGCGGGAACAATCTCTAAAATATCGTGCCAAAGTATGGGGTACAAACAGGTTTCAATGTCATGATAACCATCCGCTCTTTTGTTGAGAATGTTCAGTCCAAGATTAATTTTCGAGTTAGGAAAGGTAACCATGCCGTGAATTTAATTTATGAATGATTTACAGATTGATGAACTTATCGTTTCTTTGATCAATGTAGATAAAATAATAAAGAGCAGACTAAAAAACTCTAATTTTCAATAAAATTGATCACCTGATTTTTTTGGAATTTAACCTTATTTCCGCAGTGTTTCTACAATTTGATCGGTCATGCCTGAAGTTGAAAATCCGCCGTCATGCATGAGATTTTGCATGGTAACCATTTTGGTGAAGTCGGAGAATAATGTAACACAATAATCTGCGCATGCCTCGGCAGAGGCATTTCCTAGAGGAGACATTTTATCTGCGTAGTCAAAAAATATATCAAATCCAGGAACTCCTGAGCCTGCAGTGGTCCAAGTCGGGGACTGAGAAATGGTATTCACTCTTATTTTTTTGCTTTGACCCAATCGATAGCCATAGCTTCTAGCGATGGATTCTAAAACGGCTTTGGCTTGTGCCATATCGGAATAATCGGGAAAAGTTCTTTGCGCAGCAATATAGGACAAGGCTAAAATGGAACCCCATTCATTGAATGCATCTAGTTTTTCACCTACCTGCATTACTTTATGAAAAGAAAGGGCCGAAACATCAAGTGACTTTTGAAACCAATCATAGTTCAAATCTCCATATGATTTTTTCTTACGAACGTTGGGACTCATACCTATCGAATGAAGAACGAAATCTAATTTCCCTCCTAAGACCTCAGTAGATTTGCTGATCAGGTGCTCAAGGTCTTCTAGAGAAGTGGCATCAGCAGGAATGATTTCCGCACTACAAATTTCACCTAACTTATTAATTTCACCCATTCTCATGGCGATAGGTGCATTGCTTAAAGTGAATTGAGCTCCTTCTTCATGCGCTTTGAGGGCTACTTTCCAAGCAATTGAGCTCTCATCTAGGGCGCCAAAAATAATTCCCCTTTTACCTTTCAATAAATTATATGCCATTTTGTTATATTTAAGTTGCAAAAATAACGAAAACTATTTCTTTATTGGGGTAATGATAATAATTCCCGCGCACTTTTAAACGCACTCTCAGTAGGATGTGCTCCTGCGATCATTTTGGCGATCGCTTCGATACGTTCTTCAGCAGCCAATTCTTTGATTTTGGTGACCGACTTATCTGCACTATGATCTTTATAGACAAAGAAATGAGCATCGCCCCCTGCCGCAAATTGCGGTAAATGACTGATGGAGATGACCTGATGATTTTTAGCCATAGATTTCATCATTTTGACCATTTTAATTGCAATTTCTCCAGAGACTCCCGTATCGATTTCATCAAAAATAAGGGTAGGCAACGCAATTTTATCTGCAATTAAATATTTTATGGCAAAAATGAGCCGAGACAATTCACCACCAGAGGCTACATTTTTAAGCGATTTGGGTGCCACACCTTTATTGGCTGAAAAAAGTATGGTACATTTATTGATCCCATTTTTATTGGGTTCAATGGCTTCTAGTTCAATTTTTACTTGACCATTTTCAATCCCAATTTCATGAATGATATCAGCTATTTTTCGCTCAAAACTCAGGGCTGATTGATGCCGAAGTTTTGAAAGTACTTTTCCAAGCTTCATCACTTGATTCAAGGCAAGGTTCATTTGCTCCTTGGAGGTGGCAAGTCTTTCATCGAGCTGATCTATTTCGTCAAGTTTTTTAGATAATTGCTCCCTTAAATCAATGAGATCTTTGATAGTATGAAGTTCATGCTTTTGCTGCAAGCGATAAATGAGTGAGCGTTGTTCGTTCAGTTCGGCTATTCGTTGGGGATCGAATTCGATCCGTTCTCGTTCCTCAAGGAAGGTTTCAAAAATATCTTTTAATTCAATCAATGAGCTGGAAACCCTTCCCTGAACCTCTTTGAACCTTCCGGACAGACTGCTGATGGATATCATCAATGCATCTAAAAGTTCCAGTTGTTTGATGACGGCAAATTCTTCCTCATCTAATATTTGTATCGCTTGAGAGAGCTTTAGTTTAATTTCCTCTGCATGTTGCATCGTGGTTAAATTTTGTTCTAATAGCTCTAAATCAATGAGATCTAATCCTGCATCTTCTAATTCTTGGAGATTATGACGCTCATAATCTTGGTTTTTTCTGGAGTTATGATGCCATAAAACCAACGCGTCATGTGCTTTTTTTCTCTGTTGGTAGTCCTCAAAGGCCTCTCTGTAGGCTTGGAGCGGTTGTGCGTTAAGAGAGAACTGATCCAATACTTCAAGCTGGTATTGATGATTTCCTAGATTTAAGGACTCATGTTGAGAATGGATGTCCATGAGTTTCAAGGCAAAGTTTTTAAGTACCTCTAAATTTACCGGTGTATCATTGATAAAGGCCCTACTTTTTCCGTTGGGAGAAATCTCTCGACGTATGATGGTCTCTGTTTCATAGTCTAGATCGTAGGCTTCAAAAAAAGGTTGAAGTAGATAGTCGGAGATTTCAAAATGCCCCTCAATTTGGCATTTTTTAGTAATATCCCAGAGTGCTTTGCTGTCTGCCCGATGGCCCATCAGCAGGCCTAAGGCGCCCAGCATAATTGATTTTCCGGCCCCCGTTTCTCCCGTAATGACATTGAGCCCCACGGCCGGAGTCAGTTCTAATTCTTTGATTAAAGCAAAATTGACAATTGAAAGCGATTTGATCATTTAGATCAGGTTTTTACATCTTTCCAAACTTCATCTAATTCTGAGCGCAATATGAGGGCACTTTTCATAGATGAATTTTGATATAAAATTTTATTTCCTTCAATACTAGTCATTTTTCCAAATATTACCGCACCATCTCTGCGCATAAATGTGAGCCATTCTTGAAAATGGCTTTCTAGATCGGATAAGGATATTTTGACTTGTCGACTGGGCATTATTTAATCATCTCAGCAAAATCTGAACGCTTTGTAGGATCAATATTTACCAGCATATTGTAAGTCCTTTTGCGAAGGGCTGGATCTCCTTTTGAAAATATTCGACTGAGCTCGTCAGTTTTGGCATCCAGAAAGCTGATCGTAAGTATCGAACGGGGTCTTGCTTGGTTGACTTTAAGTACTTTTTGGATGCTTTCAGAGATCATCTTTCTGGCTTCATCAGGGGTTTCTAAAAAATGATCCATTCCTTGCAGGTGATATTGATAACTGGCCTCTCTAATGGGTTTCATTTGAGCATTTAATAGATTTTCTACTAACCAATAACGATTTCTGATGCTATTGAATTGATCCCATCCGATAAAACCAGAATTTTGGGCATTGGTCACTACCCGCCAAGCCAAATTGAAGTAAGGCTCTCCACGTAATTTTCCAAATGAATCATAATCTAAGCCTATAATGACCAAAGCATAATACGATAGGAGAGAAGAAAGGTTGTCAATAAAGCTATTTTCATTATAGATGATCGGTTGAGAATTAACATATTCAAATGCCCAATCTCGATCACCAAAATTTAACAGGATCGTTTCATGATTGGTGTTGTATACAGGTCGAGAGGAGAGGACCTGTACGGAGGCTTCGTACCGTCCTAGCGCAGGATCACTTTCTTCGGTCAATGTCAGTACAATATTACAATTAATTCTCTCTTCTATTTTAAACTGATCAGAGGTCCATTTTGTATTATTGAGAAATTCACTAAAAGTAACTTCCATTTCTGAAATCGTACTTGGGTCACTGCTTTGAATCGCTTGCGCATTGACGATTACACGACAATTCAACTCTTGACTCATAAGTGCCGTTGGGATTAAAAAAAAAATCAATGTGGTGAGCCTAAGCATAGCTTGCCATTAATTTCAATATGTCTTGAGCGACTTCTTTTTTATGCTTTAATTCAAAAGGGAATTGTTTTTCAAAGCGATCATAAACGGTAATTTTATTGGTATTTTGGCCAAAACCGGCACCTTGGTCCTGCAAGGAATTTAGAACAATAAGATCAAAATTTTTGCGCTTTATTTTTTCCTTAGCAAAGGCTTCTTCATTATGGGTTTCTAAGGCAAATCCGACATGGATTTGTTTTTTAGTTTTCATTTTACCTAATTCTTGGGCAATATCGGGATTTTCAATCAGAGTTAAATTTATAGACGCACCATTTTTTTTATGCTTTTTATCAAAGACTTTGCTGGGTTTATAATCGGCGACGGCAGCAGCAAAAACCGCGAAGTCTATGTCTACATATTGGCTTTTACATACCATCAACATTTCATCGGCTGAGGTAACTTTAACAACCTCTATGTGTTCGTGTTCAGGATAGTTTTTTACCGGACCAGAAACAAACACAACTTGAGCCCCTTGCTCAGCAAATAAGGTGGCCAAGGCATATCCCATTTTACCTGATGAATGATTTCCAATAAACCGTACCGCATCAAGGGCTTCATAGGTAGGACCTGAGGTGATTAGGACTTTTTTATTATGAAAGACCCCTGTTTTAAAATGCGTTATGAGGACATTGACAATACTTTCTGGAGCGGCCATTCTTCCTTTACCGTTCAGACCGCTGGCAAGTTCGCCTACATCGGAGCCAATGAGATGGTTTCCACGAGAGACCAGAAGATCAATATTTTTCTGAGTAGCTGCATGCGCCAACATATCTAGATCCATTGCCGGAGCAAAATAGACAGGGCATCTTGCGGATAGATAGACGGACAATAGAAAATTATCACACAAGCCTTGGGCCATTTTCGAGAGGGTATTGGCTGAAGCAGGCGCAATGATCAGTACATCTGCCCAAAGACCAAGGGCTACATGATTGTGCCACTCTTCTGAATTATTCTTATAAAAGGAGCTATAAACGGGTTGATTTGATAGTGTTGAGAGGGTAATGGGAGTGACAAAACTTTTGGCACTCTCTGTCATGATGACTCGCACTTCAGCTTGTTCTTTGATTAATAAACGGACGATCAACGCTGCTTTGTAGGCTGCAATTGATCCGCTGACGGCTAAAAGTATTTTTTTTCCTGCCAACATAGGCCTGGACAGGTTACAGTTTTATGCCCTCTGTATCATCTTCATCACGCCTTCTGAATATTACCTCGTCGTTGAGGAACTCTTCAGTCGCTGTTGTAGTTGGCTTGGGCATCCGCTCGTAAAATTTAGAAATCTCAATTTGTTCTCTATTTTCAAAAATTTCTTCTAGATTATCGACGGTAGAGGCAAATTCAGCCAATTTTCCATTCAATTCTTCTTTTTGAATACTTGAAATTTGTCGGGCACGTTTGCCTATGATCACCAAAGATTCAAAAATATTTTCTGTGGGTTCTGAAAGTATAGAACTTTCTCTTGTTTTGAGAGACGCGTTAGTAGCCATAATATTTAATTATTTCGAGTGGCAAATTTAGATAAAAAATCTGTACTATTTACATAATATTTTTCGGCTGCTTCCAAAAAGTCACTATTAGGATATTTATCAACAAAAGATTGATACTTATCTACGCACGATTCAAAACGTTCATTTTGAACGGAACGAATGCTTACTTGCGCATAATCATGGGCTGTTTGAATAGTCAAGAAGAAAGCCTCTTCTTGAAAAGAAGAACCTGGAAATTCCTTAATGAAATTTTCCAAAGTGACGATGGCGGCCTCATACTTTTTTAGTTTAAAGTACAGTTTGGCACTTTCAAAATCTTTTCTTTCCAATTTAAGCTCTAGTTCATTGACAATACTTCCCGAATTTTCAGCAAATTCTGAAGAGGGATATTGATTGATGAAATTTTGCAGCACATTGATGGCCTCGTAGCTCGGAGTTTGGTCCAAATCAAATTCAGGGGACTGCATATAGAGAGAATAACCATACATGTAATTGGCCTCAAGAGCCATATCACTTCGTGAATAGACCTCTAAGAAGGTTTCAAAATAATGGGCACTCAAGATGAATAGATCCTGGTAGTAGTGCGCATAGGCATAATAAAAGTTTGCCGATTCTGCTTCCTTGGTCCCACGAATAATGGGGAGTATGTCTTCGAACAGAGCAGTGGCCCGGGCAAAGTCCTTTTTTTCGTAATACTTCATGGCTGCTTCGTATTTCGGTTTCCAATCAGTGCTTTTACGAAGTTTTTGATATTTAGTACAACTAGCGATCAGAAGGCAGATGAGGCCTATTAGGGGTATTTTTATATAACTTTTAATCATTTTCTAAAAAATATTCTAGCAAAAGTAATGCACTATTATTTAAACGCATTAATTACGTGGACCTTGTCTTGTTTTGTTTTTTTTTGTTTCTTGAAGTTTCTTTCGATTTTCTTCTAATTCCTGTTCATCGGGTTTAATTTTCTCATTGAGTTGATTTCTAGGAATCAAAGCATCTTCAAAAATAGGTTTTATAAAGATATCTTCGAGGGAAGGTCTCCGATCGATCATCCAGTTGAATCCATCCAGTGTTTTGTCTGCCTCTGTAATCTCATGTGGGGGTAAAAACCGACCCTCAGGAGATTTATATAACGTAAAGTTGAGAATTTGATTATTCAGAAAACGGATGGTCATATTACTCGTTAACATTTTATTGATTCCTAATAAAACCGTATCCGTTTCGTCCATTGAATGAAATAGACTTTCACAATTGCCATTAATGTCGATATAGTTTAAACTTTTATTAAGGAAATAAATATTCATCAATCGTCCTTTTATTTGATTAAAATTCAGAGCGGAATCTTGGGTGATCAGAAATGCATTTCGTTTTAAGTCCATTTTTTCTATGCTGCTGTCATTAAGGTGGATGGCGATGGTATCTGAAAGGACTTGATTTTCCCCGGTCCATAAAACAGGATTTTGATAAAGCATAATAATAGAATCGGCTAAGAAATAAGCGGACGAGTCGGCAATCCCTTGGACATTCATTTTAAATATTCTTATGTCTGGATAGGCCAATATTCTTCTAACCGAATCATACTCACTTTCGATGGCCATCATCGTATCTGCTGCAATGTAAAACGTATCTAATTTCATGATTTTTTTCATAATGGCATTTCCATAGATTTTGCTAAAGCCATTTATCTTATCATGATAGCCCTCATCCCCGAGTAGGATAAGATTATTTTCTTTTGAAGTAAGTTTTACGTTGCCCTCGCCCAAATAATATTGGTTAAAGTCATCAAAGAATAATTCATCTCCGTCTAGGATGTATTCGGAAGTTTCAATATTTCCTGATGATATTTTCGTTTGACTGATTTCCGTTCTAAATTCGCCCCCATCTGCATAAATTATGGTACCCTCTTTATTGATGACTTCGGTGGGACCAAAACTGTAAGCTACTTTGGTCAGGGTATTGTATCTAAGGGTATCAGTTTTTAATATAAACTCTGGGGACTCCAAAACTACCGATTGATAAAATCGAGCGATATTTTCCTTTGCATAAAAATAGCCCAATGTACTTGAAAGGATATTGGTGGTATCAATCAATTTTCCTCCATTGAAGTAATACGCTACCTCTGTGTCTAAGCTGTAATCCAAATGGTCGGTATAGAGTTCCTGAAACCCTCGCTTATAAACGACGTCTTCTCGAAGTTGGGCAATGCGATTCTCTCCTTGGTATAAGAGGCGATCTGAAGTGACAACGGTCGAATCATTGATGATTTTCACATGATCGTAAGCCCTCATTTGGTTTTCGGCTTTTATGTAAATGGCACTGTCGCAAAAAACAGTAGTCTCTTTCTGAACAAAGACCACGCTATCAATGAGATATCTTATCGATTGACCCTCTTTTCGTACTACTTCCTGCTTACCTTTGGCGGTATATTTAATTCTCTTTTGGGCCGTAGATGCCAAAGAGAGCAGCAGTAACGTAAATAATATAAGGTAGTTTCGCATCTCAACTTAAATGGACTGCAAAAGTAATATATTAAATGACACCATAATAGAGCCGTTTATATGTTAGCAAAATTAAAAGCACATATTGAATCAAATCATTTATTTAATACCCGAGATCGACTGCTTTTAGGGGTCAGTGCTGGGGTAGATTCTATGGTACTAGCCCATTTATTAAAGGAACTGCCTTTTGATTTTTTTCTTGCCCATATGAATTTTGGGCTTCGGGGTCAGGAATCAGATTTGGATGCTGATTTTGTTGAACAATGGGGTAGACGTCATGGAATTATTACACATATCTTAAAGGTAAATATAGAGGGACATGCAAAAAAAAATCAGTTATCGATCCAAATGGCTGCCCGAGCCTTGCGTTATGATTGGTTTTCTGAGCTCGCTTCTTTACATAAATGTACGGCTATATTGACGGCCCATCATGCTGATGATAACCTAGAAACCGTTTTGTTTAATTTGACCAAAGGTACTGGTATCCGAGGGTTAAGAGGTATGAAAATACAACAGGGGCTTTTGGTACGTCCTTTATTGATTTTTGACAAACAAGAAATACTAAATCATGCCCAGGAACATCATATTTGTTGGCGTGAAGATGCTTCCAACGTGAGTAATAAGTATGTGCGAAATAAATTGCGCAATAAAGTATTGCCCGTTTTGAAAGAGGTCAATCCCTCAGTCTTACAAACCTTTAGCGATACACAAGTTCGTCTCATTGCTACAGAAATGTTACTTGATCAAAAGGTTTCGGATCTGAAGGCACAATATTTCAAATTAGGCAAAATAGATTGTTTGGATGTGTCTTGGGTTCGAGATCATCCATTGGATAGTTTGTTGCTTTTTGA
>TARA_B110000114_G_scaffold185639_1_pt1 | contig 15309 bp, 9 predicted proteins | sample TARA_B110000114 | Tara Oceans TARA_B110000114 (sample SAMEA4397311) | marine metagenome | biome: Polar Biome; feature: [SRF] surface water layer (ENVO:00010504); material: water (ENVO:00002006), including particulate matter (ENVO:01000060) such as... | depth 5 m
ATTTGCTCACTGCGCCCATTGTGTTTGCGCGCAGAACTCGTCGCCGCCATCTTGAAGGAGGGCGGGCTGCTCGAGGCGAGTTCGAATCCGGGCAGCGCCACGCCCGAGACGCTGCACAAGATTTACCTGAGTCGTGCGGCGGTGACGGCCAATCCGTATGTATTACGCGACCTGAACGCCACCACGGGGTTGACCTTTTGCAACACCATGGGGGCGGCCGTGAGCCAGTGCCACCAGCGCAGCAGCGGCGCGAGCGCGGGCACAACGATTGGGGGCATCACGGCACAGGAGCGCGCCGCCGAGCGCGAGACGCTACTGCAGCACCGATCCATTATGGCACCCGTTCCGCCTCCGCACCGACCGGTGACCACCGCCAGCGCACTCGGCGAGCGCCGACACGGCGACTCGCCACCGCGAGGGCACTTTCGCGTCATCACGCACGTTGGCAGCGGGCGCGTGGGTGCGAGTCGTGACGCCACCGCTGGCGCGGCGGCGAGCATGTGCATGTCCAGAGGCGGCGGGAGCAGCGGGCAAACGGCACGAGCAGTTCGTGCCGCGGAAGCGGCATCGGCAAACACTGGCACGAGCGGCTCGCGCACGGGAATGCAGCTCACGCTGAATAGCTTGGACATGCGAAGTCCCAATCTGATGGGGTAGTCGTTTGGGAGCGTTTCAAGCACGTGCTGTTTTTTTTTAAATCTTACGAATCTTCAGCCGTGAATACTACATTGTCGACTGAGGACTCCTCACAACAACCACACGAGAGAGAGAGAGACAACGGGAGTGAATGGTGCGAATGGTCTTGGTCGTCGGCCACCCTGCATCATCCTCTAACAGCGCCCCGAGTAGGCCATCTACCGACCGTGCTGCGACATCTCCAGGGGGACCATGGTCTCGCGGGCCGTCTTGAGCGACACCGACTCGCCGCGGCGCCAGCGCGCGTCGCCGGGGATGGCATCGGGGCCAAAGTGGCCCTGGCCGGGCACCAGGTTCATGAAGGACCGGGTGAACGGATCAAAGAGGCGGTGGGGGCCGATGAAGCACGTGGCGTTGTTGGTCGAGCCCTGCGAGATGAAGTCTTGGTTCTCGGCCGCCTTCATGTCCTCTCCAAAGTGCACCGAACGCAGCTGGAGCCCGTTCTGGTACGCCTCGAAGACCTTCTGGCCACCCGGGAAGGAGTTGTGGTCGCCGCCCGAGGCGGAGGTCACCTCCCAGGGAAGCAGGCGCGTGGTCACCGACATGACAGTGTCGAGGTGGCCCGACTCCATCTGCTGCGCCGTGCACGGAAAGGCGAGCATGGACGCGTACTTGGCGCCAACGTCATTGGCAAAGGAGAGGCGCTCCATCATGTTCTTGGCCGCCTCGGCCAGCGTAAAAGTCTGGGTACCCGACTCCTGTGCAAAGAACAATGTGTTGCACCCGGCAACGTAGCCCGCGCACGCGACGTCGCGCATGACGAGGACGTTCTGGGGCTTGGTGACCACGGCCTTGAAGTGGCCCGTGTAGTGGCCCTCGATGGTCTTGACTTGGGTGTTGGCCGAGAGCTGCATGTCGGCAGGGCCAAAGAGCGTGGCGCCCGTGTCGCGGCCCGAGACGGCCATGACGACCGAGTGCATCAGGTGCTCGATAAACGGGCGCGCGACCACGATGCGGATGTCAGTGTCCAGGCTGTCGTAGGAGACGGTACCCCCAGCCGCATCCTTCTCCTGCTCATTGTACTTGCGGATCTCCTCCGCCTTTTCCTGCCACTGAACCAGCGACTTGTCGGCCATCACCTTGGTCTTGTGCGACATCTCCACCGCGGTCGGGACGCCGCCGGCGCCGCCGATGCAGCAGGCCTTGAGCGCCTGGCCCCAAGTGACGCGCACGTGGCGGTCCGACTCCTCGTCGTAGATGAGCACATCGCACGTGAACTTCGCCTTGCCCGCCTCGGGCGCGACCTGCGGCGGCTGGAGCACGTAAAACTCACCGACCTGCGAGTTGCGCGTGAGCATCTGGACCGAGTCCTGGTCTTCCGAGACCTCAAAGGGCTCCGACGTCATGATGCCGCAGCCGCGGAAGGCGCGGGCCTCGAAGCCGGCGACGCCCGCCTCGAAGCGGGCCTCGGCGGCGGGGCCACCCTTTTCGTAGGCTGCGCAGCGGCAGTGCAACAAGCGGTGAGTGGAAGGGTGGTGCGAGGAATGACTACAAGGTTTGGGTTTGAGGAATGGTGGCGCACTCAGCTTGGCCTCCGGAGCGAGCGCCATGTACAGGAGCATCTGCACAAGCGTGGGAGAGGTGGTGAGTGCTGCGCTAACGGTAAAGGTGATCTTGCGGGGTGTGTGTGCTAATCATGCCGCAGAATCTGAATGGAGAGTGGCTCTGAGTCTGACTGCGACTGGTTTGCTCCAGCATCTGGCCGCAATTGTCGGCGTTGCAAGAAGGAAAAGTCGATCTTCGAGTTCAACACAACCCAAGACGGCGCGTCCACCCTGACGTGCAGCGATTGTCTTCTGACACTGGCCGGATACAGCAAGAAGTATTCGCAGAAGGACAAGGGGAAGGCGACACACCGGCGCCATGAACGGGGCCCCAAGGGGAAGGCGACCAAAAAGAGGTACAAAGATTCCGAGCTCGGCATAGCAACGACGAATGCGTATAACGATAGCGTCCGCCGTAAGGAGATGCGTGTTGATGAGTACGAGCGTACCCATTCCGATCCGGGTCGTCACCTCGAGCACGCAATTGGTGTTACGATCTCGCGCATGATCAATGGTCAGGCCAAGTCGTCACAAAAGGTGACAGCGTTGACGGAATTCGGAACGCGAGACGTGCTTGTTGAGAATTTCGAGTCCCAGTTTGAGCCAGGAATGACGATGCAAAACCACGGCAAGCACATCCTAGGCGAGGAGCGTCGCTGGCACGTCGGCCATCGTATTGCTCGCGCGTTGTACAATCCATCAATCCCCGAAGACCTACGGCGCTGCTGGATGTCAATGAACCTCTTTCCACAGTGGGCCGACGAGAACATCTCGGCCAAAACCACACTTCCGTCGCTGCAGGCACTGATGCTGCTAAAGGACTGTTGGCCTACGGGCTGGGGAGGGGAGCTGCCGGAGGGGGTTTGAGTCGCGCGATTTTCCTGGGGCGGCATGATCATCATATTGGGCGAGACTCCGTAGCGACTCATGCGGTACTCTGCGCACACACGCGAGGGGTTGATGAGTTTGTGGCGATTGGCAGGAAGGTGTGGTGCGTGGCTCGAGTCTGGTTATCGCACTGCATTCTTCGACCGCCTTGTCGAAGCCCAGCTGCTCCTTCTGCGCGTCGAAACAAGAGACGAGCGCAGGGGGCACACAGCACGCGTGTCAGTGGCAAGCAGGAATGGTGGTGGGCAGGCTACACTACGGTGCGATACGTCCAAAAATGCCTGCGCGATGGCGTACATCATGATCTCGTGGTTCATCGCGGTGCGGATGTTGCGCTTGGGGCGAAGGTTCTTGCTGCGGTCTGCGAAAAAATGGAGGTTTGGGGTTAGGGTTAGGATCGAGTGGAAGGCTAAAAGGACCGGTGTAGTTCAAGCCGGTGATCGTCACCATAATTAAAATCGTAGTTGCCGCAGGTGAGGTACTGCGCACGCGCAAAAGAGTGGCGCGTCAGCGTGGATTGCAAAGGCTGACTAGGGGACTGGTGGTTCAAGCCGCGTCAGCGCACGGCGTAGAGGACGTCAAAGTTGCAGGTCTGCGCACGAGCGGGCGTGGTGGTCAGGCGAGGAGTTTGGGGCACGGGTTGGGCGCGGGTTGGGCGCGGGTTGGACGGCATCCGATGCGGTGCCCACCTCCTGGACGCAGTACCTGTAAAGGCCAAGAGGTGAGGGTGAGGGGTTGGTTGGGGCGAGATGTGTGGCAGTGGGTCTCGGCGCGCGAGTCGTCAATCGCACCGGATGGACTTGAGCTGATCTGCGCACGGCAATTGGGCGGGTGGTGAGCCTTGAGCAAGTGTCAACTGCTCAGTAAATGGAAGGGTTCAATGCGCCGCTCGTACCGGCAAAGTGCTGGCGGCCGGCGTCGGTCGCGTAGAAGTCGCTCTCGATCATCATCGCCAAACCGCTGTTCGGGCACAGAGGATCGCACACGGTCAGTTGGTGCACGTTTGGGCAAGGGCTGGGATTTGGAAACTGAGTTGGAAGGTAGTGGCACTGACCGGCGAACCACGCGATCGCGCTGACGGCGGCGCAGCGACGTCTGCATGCGCGACGTGCCCTCGTACGGCACACGCTGCATCAGGCGCACGTCGAAGCGGACCTCGTCCCACTCGACGACCTGCACACAACAGGGCGTAGGCGTGAGCGTGGGCTACAGGGGTCGTGTATGGTCGGGTGGGTGGTTTGTGAGCATTCTGCGCACCGTGCCCTGGATCTGGAAGTAGGGAAGACCAACGGAAGTCTGCCACGTCTGCGGCGACTGCGCAACGCACAGGCACACAAGCGTGAGGAAGCGCACATTGGCAGTGTGAGGAGCTACAATCTGGCGTGTGTGGTGGGGTGAACATACGTTGAGGATCAGGTTGTTGAGGGTGTCGCGGATCTTTGTGTTTTGCCCAATGTAAGCGTCGGGAAAGTGGTGGGTCACGGCGTGGTGCTCGCTGTAGTCCTTGAGCTTCTCGGGCGAGACGGGGGAGCCGAAAAAGTACTGGAGGTTCTGGAGGACATCCTCCTTGGACGGCGCAAAGGTGCGCGGCTGCGGCTGCGTGTTGAAATCGGTCATTGTTGCGGGTCGGAGGATGCGCTCCTCACTTGGTTAACTGGTCGGTGCGAGTGCACGCGGAAAACGGGGTGGACGAAAGCTAGCGGGAGCTCCCTGATGCTTCTTGGGTGTATTTGCGCGGGTTATCCCGTGCACACTGAGTCGTGCATTGGCGGAATGCGAGCCAACGGTCCCAATTCTTTTTTTTGACTCGAGACTCACACGCATGCTCACACGCATGCTCACACGCATGCTCACACACTCGTCCACGCGCGTGGCGATCACACGCGCATTCCATTAGGGGGAGACTGAAAGGGGTGAATCTCCGCGAGCGAGTTTTCGCTCACATTGTCGTCGTCGCACTTTTGCTCAACCTGCACAACCAGCTCCGTGTCGCCGCCTAAAGCAGCCGTTGGCATATTGTCCTCGTAGCGCGCGCGCTCGACGGTGTGTACCGACATTAACGCACGCGGCGTGGCGCAAAGCCGGTTTGCAACCGCGCGCACGCTGCCGCGCGCACCACCACCACCACCGCCACCACCGCCACCACTGCCTCTGCCGCCTCGCGGAGAGTCTGGGGACGCTTCGGTGTGGTAGAGGCGGCCTTCAAACTCGTGTAGCCGCACCATGACGGCCCGGAACTCGTTGACCGCGCCCCATGATTCGGCCACGACGCTCAGGCTTGCAAACACCTTTTCAAACGAGTTGCTCGTCTGCATCAGCGTGCCCAGCGTGATTCGTTGCTCCGGATTCGTAGCAAAGAGTAGCGGCGCCACGAGAAAGTAGGGCATCAGCACCATTACTTGGTCATAGAAGCTCAGCCATGTGTTGAGCAGCGAAAAGTGTCGAAAGAGCGCGTGGTAGTTTTTAGAAAGGCGCCACAGCGTTCCCTCAAAGAAGCGCCACGGCGCGTACTCTTGCTGCTCGACCGTCTGACCCACTATCACAGCAGGTGTCGTTTCGAGCAGCACGAGGTCCTTGCGCAGTAGCGCCTCCACCAACTGGTTTTGCACTTCCAAATGCACAAGATGCTTGCCAAAGATTATCGCGCCACCAAGTCCACCAATGGCTGCGCCAGCGGCGAGCAAGAACAGCCACGCACCGCGCAAAACACCCATTTCAACGGGTGGTGCAACGCGCTCGCTCAGGTCGAGCAAAATGGGCGTGAAGACGATCAGCGTAAAGATGGCATCGAGCAAGGTGGCCAGGCATCCCGTGAGCGCGCTCGCAAAACGCTGCGTGTCCTCGTGCGCGCGCTGGCTGGCGCCTTCGATGGGTTCCTGACGCGAATCCCACACGCGGAGGTAGGCGCGCATCATGGACATGCGCCACGAAAACGCCCACGACGAGCGCATCCACTTGGCCGCCGGGCTGGCGAGCACCAGCGGTGCTACAATCCACAGGAAGCGCATCAACTCGTCGGCCACGCGTACGCGGTAGTCGGCAAGTGTGCTCGCGGGCGGCGAGGAGGGCGCAAAGAGGCCGCTCCCCGCCTCGCCGATTTCATTCTCGAGGAGTGTGGCCGTGCCAGCGCTGGCCATGAGATCGTAAAAGGTCGAGTACCATTGATTGATTTCGCGCTTGATCCATGCCAAGAAGACCGAGTACCCTACCACGCACAGCAACCCAAACCAGGCCACGCATCGCGTGAGGTAGCTGCGGTTGTAGAAGAATTCACGAAGCATGTCACACACACACACACTCTCCTCGCAACACCAGACCAACTATGCCTCTTAGCGGAACTGCTAAAACACCACACCGGCTCCCTCGAGCAGATTACGCGCTTCGCTGCGCAGGTCGGTGGCTGGGATGATTTGCGCACTGTCAAAATCGGGGTGGATCTGCACGAGACGCGTGCTGACAATCGGCGTTCCTGTTTGTAGCTCGAATATGGCCGCGTACAGCGAGAGCTGCAATGAATATTTGTGGTGGTCGTTGAGTGGCATATTGTCGAGAAAAAACTTTCCAAACGAGTGCGCGCCGGGCGAGAGGTCCCCGGCGGCACGCTTCCAATCGACAATGTGGACTCCGCCGTCGGCGTCGCGCATGAGAAGATCGATTTGGCCAGCCACCGCCGCATCACCCGCGGCGTCATTTGCAAACACGGACAACTCCGTGCGCAACGGTGTCAAATCGGTGAGCTGCTGCATTGCGTCGTGGAACTGTGCCATCTCGACAGTGTACTGTTCCTCTTCTTCCATTGTTTCGCCGTTGAGGAATTGCTCGATGCACTTGTGCATACCAGTGCCTAGATCGCGGTTGGCGTCCCAGCTCGCGACCACATTGGCCTCCGCCTGACTGTCACTGTAACCGCTGACGAGCGCATGGTGTTTGTTGCTCGCGTTTGCACGCCAGCTGCTCAGGTTGTTTTTGATAATCTTGTCGCCATCGAAGCGGTGCTCCTTTGGCACGGCGCGCGACCCTAGCCCAGTCACGGATATCGGCACACGTTTGCCGCGCACCGTGTACTTGTGCACCGGTTTGGCCTCGAATACAATGTCGTCGTCGCCACGAACTGGGTTCAGCAAGGCCAACATGCGCTCTTGTTTTTTACTTTTATACGCACACACATGCCGCAAGACTCAAAACTAGCGCCGCCGCTGCTTCTTGGCGGGTCTGGACTTTTGCGGCCGCGTCCACACGAGCACACCCGCTGGGCCCATTTCGGCGTCCTTTGAATCCCAACTTTGCATCCATCCCACGTTGGGATCGAGAACGTGTTCAACCGTCTTTGCCCACACGATTCGGTCCTTTGACGACTCCTCTATGCACCAAAACGTGCCGTCTTTTTCGTACGTGGCGTTTGTAATCACCAAGGGTCGCCCGGAAGGTGCCAATTCGGTGTGAACGCCGCAACGTAATACTTGATCCGGGTCGGGAACGAGTCGAAACTTTGTGTGCAACATCGAGCGTAGATCGTGAAAACGCATGCGTCCCGACGACGTTCCATCGAGCACAACCTCCGCAGTTCCGATGCGGGTACCGTCGACGCGTGCAACTAACCACTCGCCGTCAAGAGTAGGTGTTGACATTTTCTTGTCTCTTTGCGTTTTGAACCACAAGACGCAAGACACGTTTTTAAAGACGCATACACACACACACACACACACACATATTTTCAGACCGTGACAACGCCGCCGCGCTGGGCCCATTCCTCGACGAATTGCTTGAGCCGCCCCGCTTGCGCCGCGAGCTCGGGCAAGGTCTCGTGAATCATGTGACAGTTTGCACGGCCGAGCTCGCACTTTTCGTCAACCTCGGGCTTGGCGAGGCCCCGGAAACTCGTTGTTTCAACTAGTGTTAGAAGAGGTCCAGATTGATGTCTCCCCCGGACGCCACAGCGAGCATGTCTGTCCAGTAGCCAAAGTTGGCCCTGTAGCGCGCATCATTGTTTAGGTACCAGTCAACGTTGGTGCGGAGTCCGACAGGACGCTGGAAGGTGTTGGCAGCAGTGAGTGGCACGCTGGAGGCGTCAGCACCGAGACGCAGCGCTCTGCTGTCGAACAGTGTGTAGCCATGCCTATGGAGCAGTTGGAGCACATCGTGCGCGTCCAAGCCATGCTGGTGCATGCCGCGCGGCCAGAACTCGAGCAGCACGTAGAGCACGCGCTGCTCACGCAGCGCGCCAATGAGCCCGCGGAGCACCTCGAGCTCAAAGCCTTGCACGTCAATTTTCACGAGGTACACGTGAGAGATGCTGCGGGCCGCAAGGATCGAATCTAGCGTGATAGATGGCACACGGACGGTCCCGCCCATCCCGCCCATCCCGTGCTGCTTCCCGCTGCCTCTTCCCTTGCCGCCCCCGCCACGGCGCTTGCCCGATGCCTTGCGAAAGAGTCTCGATCTGCCTGTGCCCTCGGCAGCCGCTCTCCCGTCGCTCACCACGAGACCACCGGTGCCGCCACCGGCGAAGACAGCCTCGCCGTCCGTCGAGGCTGCCGCAGCATGGATGCGCTCGAGATTTGGCCGGGCGCGCCCCTTCGCAACGAACGCTGGCGCGTCGATCCACTTGCGGTTCGGCTCCACCGCAAGCACACGCACCCCAAGGTCGGCAGCGTACATGCTCGAGGTGCCATCTGCCACACCCACCTCAATTACCACAGCGCGTCGTGGCTGTGGATGGCTCGAAATTAGCATGTGCCAAAGCTGATCGACGCTTGCGAAATTGCCGCCGAGGTGCCGGAGCAGAGGCAGCACTGCAGGAGCTTGCGTTGGTGCAGGCAGTGCAATGGGCGGTACGTGGGAACGATGCGCAAAGTAACGATCGACTAACTCGCTCAGCTCTTGCCCGGCGGTCGGTGATGAGCTAGCAGTAGTCGCGGGCTCCCACGCAGGAGCGACCCTCGCAAAGCTTCCATCGGCAAAATAGGTGGCCCAAATGTCCTGGCCCCATCCAACTTTGCCATCGACGCGCTTGACGGTCAGCACGAAAGAGTCTCTCTTCACCCGCTCGACACGCACTGAGAGCCGGTCGACTGGATGCTGCAGCGTCAGATTACGGATGACAGGTGTCACGGCGGACGTTCCCCACAGCACCACTGTGATCGACTTCTCGATGGCCGCCGAGGCACCAACAAACGTATAGCCTTGGTAGCCTGGCATGGACGCAGTCAATTCGCTGGCAGTGGCTACCTGCAAACGTGGCACGAGCGCACGGACCCTGGCGAGCGTCGACCTTGCAAGAGCGAGCTCTGCCTGTAAGGCGTCAGTCGAGCTCTGAGTGGTCGACGCATGCACGGCCAGGAGCACTGTCAAGCCCGTTACGCGCGCGGCGACTGCGGGCATGCTCTCCGCCACGAGGCGCGTACCTTCGCCGGTTCGATGAATTTAGCTCTTTATTCACGGTGAAAACGCTACGAGATAGATCCGTCAAGAGTATGATTCATGGCAAGCCCTTCTTTTTTTTTCACAAGACACACGCACACACCTTCCGCAAGAATCACACACACAACCGTACACCCTTTCCAGTCCCCACACACCCACCCGATCTTCGTTTTTTTTCGCACAATGCGAGCGTGTGCTTGTAAAAAAAGCTACGACCGCGGGATTGCAGCTGTCAGCTGCACGCGCGGAACGTAGAGCATCGCGTCGGTCGATTTGGAGTCGATTGTTGTCTTAAAGCTGAAGAATCTCTCGTCTGGACTCTTAAAACCGTTGAGCAGACGCTGTTGTTCGATGCCGCCCGGGAGATTGGAGCTGACGCGGCTCTCGGGTCCCTCGCTGGTTATGGTTTAGGGGTGTGTTTAGGGTTAGGGTTAGGGTTGGGGTTTGAGAGTGTCAAATACCGAAACGCCGGGTGGAATCCACGAAGCTGCCTGAGCTTGACAAGGGCCTTGTTGCGTACTTTGAGGATGCTTGCCGACGCTTCCGCAAGACCAAAGGCCGTCATGACCAGCAGCGTCGAGAAGAGGATTATACCACCTGTAATGAAGGTCCACCAGCGGGCTTCGCATGCTCCCTTTGAAAAGTCGTAGCCGCTGCTCGGGAACGCCTTGCAGTCTTCATTTGCTTTATCCTCGTTGAAAATGGAACGCAAGTTTGCATAGATGAGTAGCGGCAGTGCAAAGACGACCACGAGCACCAACCAGGAAAAGAAGAGCGTCGCGCTGAAGCAGCCGACGCCGTTTATCAGATGGCGCTGCAGTGCCGCACCGATGACAAGTCCGACAACAATCGTAATGGCCACGGTTGCAATAGTCTGATCGTAGACCATCTCGGAGAGCAGCACGGGGTTGAAGGCGGGCGCGGTGATGCCGGTGGCATCGTCGGTGTGCATCTTCTGACCGACGATTCCCTCGGCCCACGCCATGCCAAAGCGCGCGCCACTGATGGCCTGTCCCAGAATCATCACAACACCACCGACTATTAAAGGGTAGATGAAGAATCGATAAAGGCGACGGATCTTTGTGGCATTCTGTACGAGCTTGGCGCCCTCAATAATGCCCGAGTCGATGGCACGGCCGTTGCTCTTTTCGCCAATACCGCCAAGGTTGTTGCAAATCTTGCACATGGGATTGGTGACGATACCCTCGATGATCAACACGAGGAATTGGATGACAAGGATGGCCAGCTCGTACCACGTTGCGTCCCAGTCGGCCTTCCAGCCTCCTGTCGTCCCCATGTAGCCCCATGTGTTTACGTGGTTTGGTGCACCGGTCTCGCACTCGGGTCTTCCCATGGTTGTGTAGACAAAGCCCCAAGGCAGACCGAGGAAGAGCAGCCACATAAAAAATGAGACTGTAACCGCCAAGAATGCGATTGCAAAGCGCTTCTTGCGCGAGGTTGCACTGGTCGCAGCCATGACAAGCGAGTCGCGCACCATGCTCAAACGACTCTGTGAAATGGTGTGCACTTCGGAAAGCACATCGGGCAGGGTGGCCTCGGCCAAGAAGAAGACGACCGAATCGGCGCACAAATAGCAGCTCGTAATTAGCATGGGAATATATGCCCAGACCGAGTATCCATAGCGCATGCCCAAGTACATGCGGACTTTGGTGTTGTAGTCGTTGTAGTGCGTGCGGTTGAAGCCCTCGGCCATGGGATACCACGCAAAGTTGGTGGGGCCAGGCTCGACGCCGACGAGCGGAATGCCAAAGGTGCCCGCCCACGGGTCGGTGCCCGAGGCTGCAAACTGAAACTGCGCGAGGCAGTGCGCGTAGAGGCGAAACTTGTTGAGCTCGCTCAGGGCGTCCAGGTCGACTTGGTTGAGTGGCTGGGTCTGGGCAGTAGCGCCATCGCAGTCGACGGCAATCTCCGCAAGCGGCCACGTACCACGGTTGTCATCGGAATCGTCCGGGTCCTTTTGGCCCGCGATGAGCATCTCGTAATGAGAATACGCAAGGCGGTTGGCGGTGAGGTCGGACCACGTCAGTGTGTAGATGGCATCGCAGGTCTTGGGCACATTGCTGTCGGCCACCTGCTCGAGCGCATCCTTGGCGGAGGTGTAGTTGATACCCATTCCGATGGTGTCACCATCGGGGTTGATGGTCGACGAGATGACCGACCGGGCCACGTCCTTGAGCTCGTAGTTTATATCGGCGCCAGCGGCCTTGTAGGCGTGGTAGAGCCCATGGACCGAGACGGCCAGCGTGTTGCGCAGATTGTGCAAGGTTCCGGTGATGTCAGGGTCCACACCTCCGCCATCGCAATTGTTGCTGTCAATCCCGGCACCGAGCTGGTCTGCGGTGATCACCTCGACGCACGTGCCCTTTTCAGTGGCAAAATTCGTGATTGCCGTCGCCGTGAACAGGTCGTCGGCCCTGTACTTGGCGAGCGCCATGATCTGAAAGTAGATTGCAAAACCACAGCCCACAGCCGAGAGGGCCGCGGCAATGATGACGGCAAAACGATACATGCTCGCGTAAATGTGCACGCTTCTTGGTTGTCGCTTGCGTGTACACTTCTTGTAGTGACACTGGTTGTTTATCAATTGGGCTGAAGTGCCATCGCCGGCGCGCGTTGGTCCTCCTGGGAAGAGGGCGCGCGCCGGCAATGGCCAATGCGCGTCCATAACCCCAACCCTGTTAGGGTTTGGGTTAGGGTAGATGTGTGTATCAGCGCGGCGTGGAAATGTTCGAGGCGACAAATTTAAAGGAGCTGAGAGATTTGTATTCCGAGTCTCGGAATACCAAATCCAGTAATCCGACCTCGATTATCAACGAAAATACGGCAAATGTGCTGGACCAAGGCGTCCAATCCGCGCGCAATTATGTGAGTCGACTATCAACCGAGGCATTGGAGGAGTTGCGGACGTGGGCCATCTTTCGCATGCCCAATTATTGGTACATTCTCTTCAATGGCATTCAGATTATCACCTGCCTCGCCGTGATCATCATCGGATTCGTGTGCGTTGAGGAGGCGCGTGACGACCTCAAGGCCAACGTCGCCTTCGAGCTCATGGACAATGGTCCCAATGTCTCTGTGCAGCCGTGTGGCTACCCAGCCCCAGACATGCTGCACCTACTGCGACTGCAAGGGGTTTACGAAAACCAGCTCGGTCTGCCGCAGCTCATCGAGCCCGACTACAAGAAGTGGAACCTTCGGGTCCAGGGGTCAATGTGCTCCAGCGATCCGTATTGGACGACTAGTATGAACGACGGCAAACCCGATGAGGACGCCCCCGAAAAGGCACGGTTGCTTCATGGACTGGCCACCATCATGGGCCGACGCAACCTCGAACCGGCCGACGAAATGGATATGGACGCGTTGGATATAATCGAGGCCGCAATTCTCAACGACATGTGCAACACCGAATCCAACCGCACCTACTCGAAGCGGCTCGAGACGGCCTTTGGCGATCCGCTGACGCGCATCGCGCGCGCCTACCTGGCGGCCGCGCCCGCGTTTTACGCCTACAACAAGAGCAAGTACAGCGCAGGGTTGCTCGGCCCAAGCTGTCTTGGCGATTACGACCCGTTTGGCTATGCGGCTGATGGGATTGCAAGGTGTGCCAACGCCGACTACATTACACTCGTGCTCCAGCGTGCGGGATCAATCCACAACTCGGCGCGCCTGGCCGGCATTAAAGAGAACGCGCCCGTAAACGTTGACACTCCTACATGGCACGATGACGTAAAGCCTCAGTTTGTGTCAGGTCCGCTCGAGATGCTCTACGCACTCTACGCGCTCTCGGTCATCAATCATTACGACAAGACTGACAACAATGGCCTGTGTTTCAAGAATGCTGGGGCCAAGACGGCGGTGGAATTTTGTGAAGATCTCTACGACTCAAACACATTCACTGGCTACACGCTTCCAACCCTAACCAGCGTCAAAGCCGACTATGGCAAAAAGGTGCTCGACGTCAACTACTACCGCATCGGCGACGAGCCCATTGCCGGCAAGTACACATGCACTGCCCCCACCGTCTCGAAAATCGTACTCGCTACGAGCGAATTGGCAACCGTCGCGAGTCCACCCGCACCGCCGCCGTTTGTGTCCTACCGCGGAGCCGATGCGTCCAAGTTTGCAGACGATACCAGCTTAGGCTCAGCAGAAGAGGTGTGGAAGCACGTCGTTGGCTCGTGCGCGGCCACGCTGCAGTATGGCCTCTACGACCAGGAGCGCCTCTTTGGAGTCCCAGACGTTTTGCACTTTTTTCAGCACGACAATCGACCTGACGCATCGCTTCACTTCTTGGGCGGCATTACAGCACAGTCGTACTTTCTCGGACCGCTCGAAGAGGCAAACGCCTTCCAGCGACCCGTTGAGCGGCTAGAGCTGTACCTGGCCTACCGCTTGGCGTCGCTGACAATGTGGGGAGCGCTCGTCGCAAGCGTTGCTGGATTCTTCATGGGCCGTTCGGGCGTGCCCCTCGTCGTTGCGGTGCTCTCGATCGTCTTCGAACTCAAGCAAAAGAATGGCGTGCGCAAAACTGTTGTGCAACCGGACGAGCGCTCAATCTTCCAAGACAGCTTTACGATTCTTGCGGCGCTGGTGGCGTTTATAACGGGCTATTATACAATCTTCGTCGACCCGTCGGCACAGAGTTACTACCCCACAACGCCAAAGTGCGACGACTACATCTTGGGAAGAAAGTACGATCACTCTGCGGGCGGCGCCTACGTGACCTCGTGGGGCAAGCGGCGATTCAATCGGTACTCGGAAACGCAAATAGGAATCATAATCGTCTTCGTCGCGCTCGTTCCTATCATTTACACCGTCACCAAGGTTTTCGCACAGTCGCGCGACAAGGCGAAACGGGCCAAGAGAAAGGGAATGACGATTTTCACAACCTCGGTCAACACAATCTTTCTCGTCGCTGCGGGCATCATCCTGGGAGCGCAAGTTTACAATTGCATCGCCACGGGCAACCAATGGTTTGACGCTGCGCGCGTGACTCCTTACGATACTACGATACTCAACGATCGGCTCGGGCGCGACTGCGTGGCCATGGTTTTAATTAGCTTTTGGGTGGGGCTCGCGCTCTCCGTCAACAGGGCGTCGTGGGTCTTCAACAATGTTCAAGGAATCGTGTACAAGATCGCCTTCTTTGGCGGTTGCATATTCACGGTCTGGCTTGCACAGATCAGCTACCTCGCACTAATGGGAGATGAGTACGAAGATGCGTTTGCTGTTCCATCGAGGGACGATGACCGACGCAATGCGCAACTGATTTCCCTCGTCGGTTCTGGGCTCTTTACAGGCGCGATTCTGGTCGAGTTTTGGTCTCTTCAAAAGGAACAGGCTGGTAAGAACAAATCGGGCCGCAATCAGGCAATAAACGTTAATAACCGAAAGGAAGTGACGCTGAAAGTGATCAAGGCGGTTGACGGTGCGAACACCACGGCAACCTTCGAAGAGACATATAAGATAGCCACGACGCACGTCGACCCACGTATGAACAGACCATCGGTCACTTTTGCTCGGCTTCCATCATCGAGGGAGCAGCGATCGCGTGGTCAATACGCTTCTATGCCGTCGATCGCACTGCGGCATTAGAAGTCCACTTTTGAGTATTTGTTTAAAAAAAAGAACAACACACACACACACACTTGCCGCAAGAATCCCAACCACAAACACACACACATCAGAATGTCCTCAGGGTTCTTACGACTTTCCCGCCGAGCCGCTCCAGCCGCGGGAG
>TARA_B110000114_G_scaffold38103_1_pt1 | contig 15047 bp, 14 predicted proteins | sample TARA_B110000114 | Tara Oceans TARA_B110000114 (sample SAMEA4397311) | marine metagenome | biome: Polar Biome; feature: [SRF] surface water layer (ENVO:00010504); material: water (ENVO:00002006), including particulate matter (ENVO:01000060) such as... | depth 5 m
ACTACATTGACAACAGTTTTAGGACTTTCTCCTTTATTGTATGAAACATCATCACAAGCTCAATTTCTGAAGCCGACGGTGATTACTTTAGTTTATGGTTTAGGATTTGGTATGGTTCTGGTTTTGATTTTGGTGCCTGCTTTATTGGCAATGCAAGCTGACATTGCGGCACAATTTGCCAGCTTTAAGCGTGCACTTCGTGGAATGTCAAAAGCCCGAGGTCCAGTTCTGCCTGTAGCATCCGCTCTAGTTTTAATTAGTATACTTTTTCTTGGAACATTAGGTTGGGTGGTTGTCACCGGTGCGCTGCCATGGCCACTTTCGAATTTAGCTTTAGTTTCAATGGGATCAGCTCCTCAAGTAGCTTTGGCATTATTTCTAGTTAGCAGCGCAGTTGTCGTTATGATTGTGTATCTATTGTCAGCGTTGAGCCCAAATTTTTTGGCAAAACGTTAAGGGCTATTGCAACCACTAAATTCAGTAACAGTTTGTTCTGAAAATATAGTAGTCACTACGTCGCGGCGCGTGATAAAAACTAAACGACCAGTTGGTGTTATGACGTTTGAGACAATTTTGAGCTGGTTTCCAAACTGTGATATCTTCGGTTTTTCAATTGATAATTTTGGATTTCCAACTTCGACTACTGCATGTTGAATTTCTGGTTCCGCCACGGTCAAATATAAAGAAATTTGTATTCCATCTAACACTGGCTTGAATTCACAAATTACCCTTCCAAAGCCAACCTGAGGTTTGGCGTTCAAGGATTTTTTTATCAACGTATCTTCTTGATTTATAGCAGTTAAAGTAGTGTCGACCTCGAACGAGACTGGGATGCAAATTTCCTTACAAACCCCTATATCAATATTCCCATGTAAAGTTGCAGTTCCCGTGGCTTCTGGTCTAATTAAAATTGGAAATATAACATTTCCAAAATACACGAATGAGCGATAACTGTCTTGCCAAGTTATTTGGGGTGCTGGATAGATTACATCTAATATTGTCAAATTTTCTGACCCACTAAAGTCAAATTTTGGCGGTATCCCTGTGTCTCCTGGTTGGCGCCAGTACGTTTTCCAGCCTGGTGCCAGTGTTATTTGTAGGGCTGCGATATGGGTCCCATTTTCTTTTCGCCATCCTTTTTTTAGAGTAACTTGAACAATTTGGTCCAACTCACTTGCTGCAACTGGAGCTTTCAGAGCTCCAATAAAAAATAATGTAGTTAAAAGAGTATAAAAAAAATGGTTCATATCTAATAGAATATACTTAGAAAAATAAAATGAGAACTTACTTTTTTTGATAACTAATTCATAACAAATATATTCTCTTGTTGTTAGGCGCAATCAGCTCCATGTTTGTATCATGAAAACCGAAAGCATGAACCTCGCGGGCAAACTATTGGTCGCAATGCCTGGGATGGGAGATGTTCGGTTTGAATATTCTGTAATCTACGTTTGTGCCCATTCCAAAGACGGTACAATGGGACTAATAGTCAACAAGCCCAACCCTAAGCTAAAGTTTAAGAAGCTTCTTAGTCAGCTAAATATTAGCTCTAATCTCTCCATAATTGACACGATGGTGCATTTTGGTGGCCCAGTTGAACAGGTGCGCGGTTTTATTTTGCACTCTTCAGATTATCAAGAGGGCGTGGACACCTTAAATGTTGATGGAAGCTTTTCAATGACCGCCACTCCCGACATTTTGAAAGATATAGCCAAGGGTGAAGGACCCGACATAAGCTTATTAGCACTAGGCTATTCTGGATGGGCCTCGGGTCAACTTGAGTCAGAGCTTTTGCAGAATGGCTGGCTAATTTGCGATGCCACCTACGACCTCGTGTTTAAGGTAGCGGATAATGATAAATGGGCTTCGGCTCTCGCTTCGCTTGGGGTGGATCCTTTAATGCTTTCCACGCAGGCTGGTCGGGCTTGATCGACCCCAAAACCGCAAAGAAATATCGCCTTAGACTTGTTGCAAAACATGACGCCGCGTTTTAAACCCTAGCTATATCATAGTTTGGTTATTTTAGTTAAAAAGAAGTAACTAAAATTGCTATTTTGGAGTTAAAAATGCCTTATCAAGCGCCAGTTGGCGAATATCAATTTATATTTGATAAAGTTATTCCACTTTCACAAGTCATTGAAAATGAATGTTTTTCGGAAGCGACTCCAGATCTTACTGATGCTGTTCTCAAAGAATGTGGTAAAATGTGTGACACAGTTATGGCCCCCCTACAACGTCCTGGCGACTTGCATCCAGCATATCTTGAAAATGGTATTGTCAGGACATCACCAGGTTTTGCTGAAGGATATTTAGCGATTGCTGAAAGTGGCTGGATTGGTATTTCTGCAGGGACGACATACGGCGGCATGGGCCTGCCTTTTGCTATGAATACTGCTATGCATGATATGATGTGTGGTGCGTGTATTTCGCTCAATTTGTGTCCATTACTATCGCAGGGCCAGATAGAGGCTTTAGAGCATCACGCAAGTAAGGCCCTTCAAGAGCTGTATTTACCTAAACTTATATCGGGCCAGTGGACAGGAACTATGAACCTGACTGAACCACAGGCCGGATCGGATGTTGGGGCATTGACCACAAAAGCTGAGCCACAATTGGATAATACATACAAAATTACTGGACAAAAGATTTATATTACTTGGGGTGAACACGACATTGCTGAAAATATCTGTCATCTTGTTTTAGCACGTCTTCCAGACGGAAAGCCCGGTCCAAAGGGCATTAGCCTGTTTTTAGTACCAAAATTTATACCAAACTCTGACGGTAGCTTAGGTGCCCAAAATGATCTGCGTTGTGTCAGTCTTGAACATAAATTGGGCGTCCACGGTAGCCCAACAGCGGTGATGGAGTATTCAGGCGCAACAGGTTGGCTTGTGGGGGAAGAGCACAATGGCATGGCGTGCATGTTTACTATGATGAACAATGCCCGCCTAGCTGTGGGGATGCAGGGTATTGGAGTGGCTGAAGGTGCTTATCAGCATGCATTGGCCTTTGCGATGGGTCGAAAGCAAGGTCGTTCAATGATTCCTGATGGGACTGGTACAATTATTGATCACGCAGACGTGCGTAGAATGTTGGCGCATATGAAGGCAGAAATTTTTGCAGCGCGTTCCATTGGGGTGGCCTGCGCTGTTGCAATAGATATGGCTAATGCAACTGATGATCTGGAGTGGCGTGCTAAGGCTGCCATACTGACCCCCATTGCAAAATCTTTTGGAAGTGACACTGGAGTATCTGTTGCTGATCTAGGAGTACAAATTCACGGTGGGATGGGCTTCGTTGAGGAGACAGCGGCTGCGCAATATTTGCGTGATGTGCGCATCACACCAATATATGAGGGGACTAACGGCATCCAGGCAATGGATTTGGTTGCTCGTAAAATGATGGATGGCGGTAGAGCAGCATTTTCACTGATGGATGATATAGATAAATTAATAACTAATGCTAAAGATATTACTTTGGCTTCACTTTTGAAATTAGCTGTGGATGAACTTCGAAAAACTACGGAGTGGTTGGTTCAGCAAGATATCAACGAGCGCTTTGCAGGCGCTGTAGCCTATCAGAAAGCATTTGCCCGCGTATTAGGTGGATACTTTCATTTGGTGGCAGCCATGTCTGGAAATGGTAAGCGCGTTCGTCTTGCTACATTTTACATTAAAAGCTTGCTCCCAGAAAGTGTTGCTTTGTGCGCACAGGCGAAAGCTGGGGCTGCGGATCTTTATGCTATAGAACTCAATGATTTTGCAGCTTAGAGACCTCTTATGACGACAATAAGGTATCCTTGGGATCAGCCACCTAAAAATGGTGAGATAACAGAAATTGCAGAAGGTGTGATGTGGCTTAGGCTACCACTCCCAATGAAATTGGATCATGTTAATATTTATATTTTAGATGATGGTGATGGTTGGACTTTAATTGATACAGGAATCAAGACCCGTAAGGTGATGGGAATGTGGAAGCATTTAATTGATAACATTTTGAGTGGTAAGCCAATCAAACGGGTAATTGCTACTCATCACCACCCTGATCACATAGGCTTACATGGTTGGTTTGTTGAAAATTATGGTGCAGAATATCTTTCGACCCAAGTGGCATACCTGACGGCGCGTATGCTGACGCTTGATGCTCAGGAAGCATACTTAGACAGCCAAATTGATTTTTATAAACGAGCTGGGATGCGTTCTGATTTGTTCGAAGCCCGAAAATCAGAGCGACCCTTCAATTTTTCTGATATAGTCCACCCAATTCCCATTGGATTTAAGAGAATTTCTGAGGGTGATAAAATTGAAATGGGAGGAAGGACCTGGGATATTCGGGTAGATCATGGACATGCACCAGATCATGCTACTTTTTGGAGCTGTGATGACTGTTTGGTTCTCTCTGGAGATCAAATTATTCCGTCGATTAGCTCTAATATTGGTGTTTATCCGACTGAACCAGACTCTAACCCCTTAAAGGAATGGATGGCTAGCTGTGACCGCCTGAAAGAATTTTCTAATGATGATAATCTTGCGTTGCCAGGTCATAAGCTGCCGTTTGTCGGAATACCTTTGAGGTTAAAACAACTCTTAGAAAATCATAGTGGAGCATTAGATCGGCTACGACTTGACTTAAAAACACCAAAGACAGCAGGAGAAGTAATGCCTGCTATATTTAAACGCAATATTGAGGACGGTGAATATAGTCTGGGACTTGTGGAGGCATTGGCTCACTGTAATTATCTATGGCATGCTGGAGAAGTTACGCGCACTCTTGATAATGACGGTGTAAACCAGTGGCAAATTAAATAGTATACGCTCACTTAAATGGAAAGTTAGATACGAGATTGTTATCGGTGTGCTTGAATGCGGTCATAACTATTGACTATAATTTAATTAATTTTTACGAAAAGAAAGATCGGAACTTTACACATGTCAGACCAAAAACACGAACACGGGTCAATGAGCACGGATGTTCAGGAAAAGACATTTGCTAACTTCATAAGTTTAGTCTCAAAATCTACAGTAATTATCATCGTAGCACTCATGTTGCTTTACCTAATCAATGGTTAACAGCCGCATAACTTAACCATTTTGATTAATTTGTTAATAGAAAGCTTAACTGCTCACTTTAATAGAAAAGTATACTACTATTAAAAAGAAAACGTATTTGTCGGCAAAAATATTGGGCTGATAGCGGGCTGCCAGTACTATTTAAAGAGTCACACCTAGCAGAAAGCATTGGCATACCCTAACTATAAGGGGCGCTGTTTATTAAAATGCTGTGGAAGACGCGAATGACCCGAAATAATTCCTGTTTAATTACTCCCCAACCGAATGCCTTGGGATTAACCAAGCGAGTTCAGGGTATTGATCACCTCGGAGCAGATATTACTTTGAATGTTGTGGAAGAGCGGCCTTTGACTATTTGGCTAAACGGTCAGGAAATTGTCACTGCAATGACTATTGGCGATTACTCTGAATATTTGGCGGTAGGCTTTTTGAGCAATCAAGGTATGTTGGCTAAGGATGAAACAGTTCTATCTGTATCCTTTGAACCGGAGTTACAAACTATCGTTGTTCGAACAGATAAACCCACTAATTATGAAACAAAGTTACAAAAAAAGACCCAGACGTCTGGCTGCGCTGTTGGCACATTATTTGGAGACATTATCGAAACTTTAGAAGGTCTAACGCTTCCAAATTCAAAAGTGAGTACCTCCTGGCTTTACTCACTAACTAAGCAGATCAACCAAATGCCTAGTCTATATCTTAGTGCAGGGGCCATTCATGGGACTGTCTTATGTAAAGAAAATCAACCTTTAGTATATATGGAGGATGTTGGGCGCCATAATGCTGTAGATAAAGTTGCAGGGTGGATGCGCGGCAACCAAATCAGTGGTGCGGATAAAATAATGTATACAACTGGACGGCTAACATCAGAGATGGTGATTAAATGTGCACTAATGGGCATCCCCGTTCTTGTCAGTCGATCGGGCTTTACGGCATGGGGCGTTGAACTTGCGGATCAGGTTGGTCTGACCCTCATTGGTCGTATGCGGGGTCAAAGGTTTCAGTGTTTAGCTGGTAGTGAAAGACTTATTTACGATAGGTCTTTTGAAGGTGAAGAAGAAGATCAAAAACATAGGAGGAAATCTGCGCAATGATGTCTCCGCTAGGTGTAATTCTAGCAGGTGGAAAAGCGAACCGTATGGGTGGTGGTGATAAATGTCTTTTGCCTCTAATGGGCCGCTTGGTAATAGATCACGTAATAGAACGACTTGTTCAACAAGTTCCTAAGATTGTCATTAATGCGAATGGGGATCTCACCAGATTTAATAGTTTTGGTCTACCATCTGTACCAGATTCTATAGTAGATTTTCCAGGCCCACTTGCTGGAGTTCTAGCAGGTCTTGATTGGGCTGCCACACAAGGAGCGACCCACATAGTTACAGTTGCAGCTGACACACCCTTCTTCCCTACGGATCTTCGTATAAAGCTCGAAGCAGCTCAGGATGTACATTTTAAACTAATTACTCTTGCTGCTACCGTAGGGGTAGGCGGTTTAAATATGCACCCTACATTTGGTCTTTGGCCGGTAGGTCTCCGAGAGGACCTACGCCGTCAACTAAGGTTGGGTGTGCGCAAGGTTGTCCACTGGGCTGAACAGCATGGAAAAGGAGAAGCCATATTTAATGCAATTGGCCACGATCCGTTTTTCAATATAAATACTCCAGATGATTTGATTCAGGCTGAGGCTATGCGATGAATGTATTTGGAATAATAGGTTGGAAGAATTCCGGAAAAACAGGGCTAGTTGAACGGTTAGTATCTGGGCTAACTAAGCGTGGTTTCAGTGTTTCAACCTTGAAACACGCACATCATTCGTTTGATGTTGATAATCGTGGCAAAGACAGCCACCGCCATAGAGTCGCTGGCGCATCCCAAGTCCTTATTTCTTCAGCTGAACGCTCAGCATTAATGACTGAATCTCGCGGGTCCAAAGAGCCAAGCTTGCGGTCACTGCTTGCTAAGTTGGATCCGGTCGACGTTGTCCTCGTTGAGGGCTGGAAATGTGACACACATCCAAAAATAGAAACGTGGCGGAGTGAGAATGGCAACCCTGTAATTGCAGCGAATGATACCACCATTTTAGCGGTCGCCAGTGACCTAAAATTGGATCTTGATTGTCCTGTTTTTGACCTTGATGATACTAATGCTTTAACAAATTTTGTTATTACCCATTTGGAGTTGCTGGAGTGATAAAGGCGCCTAAGCTTAGTAATGACTGCTTCTCCTTACCACAGGGTATAAATTGGACCCCTGTGGATGATGCGCTCAAATTACTCCAACAACGCTTAAATACAGTTGTAGAAATTGAAACCATTCCAGTTCAAATGAGTGATGGCCGTACGCTTGCATCTGCCGTAGAGGCGATAATATCAAATCCCCCTTTCAAAAATTCAGCAGTAGATGGGTATGCTTTCAAAGGTGGCCTGAGTGCTGGACAGCATTGTTTTTCTTTAATTGGGGGGCGTTCGGTGGCTGGCACTTCGTTTGCGGGGATTGTAGGGGCGACTGAGGCGCTACGAATCTTAACTGGAGCACCTCTCCCACTAGGTACGGATACTATAGTTTTGGAGGAAGATGTACTAGTTGAGGGGTCCAATCTCTATGTGAATGGTCCACTCAGACAAGGATCTAACGCCAGACAAGAAGGTGAAGATGTCTTAGGAGGCTCGGAATTATTTGCTACAGGGCACCGAATTCAACCCCAAGATATTGGTAGGTTAATATCTGTTGGGGTCTCTGAAGTTGCAGTATTCCGTCCGTTACGTGTTGCTATAGTTTCAACTGGTTCAGAGCTATGTGAGCCTGGTTCCATCCTCCAGCCGGAACAAATATTTGATGCAAACCGGCCTATGCTCCAAGCAATGTTAAAACGCTGGGGTATGGATGTAGTAGATATTGGGATTGTACCGGATGATGCTGCCCTTGTAAGGCGAGCACTGAACGATGCTGCAAGCCAAGCAGATGTAGTAATTACATCGGCGGGAGCAAGTGCTGGCGATGAAGACTATGTGTCCGCTAGCTTAACATCCGCTGGGAATATGTCCCTCTGGCGTATTGCCGTAAAGCCGGGACGTCCTTTGGCTTTGGGTATGTGGAATGGAGTTCCAGTATTTGGATTACCAGGAAACCCAGTGGCAGCATTTGTTTGTACACTAATATTTGTCCGACCGTCACTGATGCAGTTGGCTGGGGCAGGCTTTATTTTGCCGGAACCTCTAATGCTACCTGCAGCCTTTTCAAAAACAAAAAAAGCTGGACGGCGCGAGTACTTACGGGCCCGTCGACAAGGCGAAGCCATAGAGACTTTTGCTTCTGAGGGCTCTGGACGTATCTCAGGTCTTTCATGGGCTGACGGTTTGGTGGAGCTGCCTGATGAGGCTTTGGAAATTACCCCTGGAATTTCAGTAAACTATTTTCCTTACAGTAGCTTTGGCCTTTAGTGTCAGTCAGACCCAAAAAAATCTTTGGGCTCAGAAATTTACTTTTAAAGATAGTAGAAAATGCTGATTTCGAACCAGCTATTTAAGAGTTTTAGCAAACTTATTGGAATTTTATGCTTATTATTTCGTAAGATTTAACTCCGCCTGGGGTGCGCACCTCTATGCTGTCCCCTTGCTCCTTGCCTATTAAAGCGCGTGCCAGTGGAGATCTCATGTTTAACTTGCCGTTCTCGATATCCGCCTCTGGCTCACCAACTACTTGATAAGTTTTTTCTTCATCAGAATCCTCGTCAACTAAAGTTACTGTTGCACCAAATTTTACAGTTCCAGAAAGACTTGCTGGGTCAATTATATCGGCTCGACCCAAAACGGATTCTAGTTCCTTTATCCGACCCTCAATGAAGCCCTGCTTCTCACGAGCGGAATGATATTCAGCATTTTCTTTCAAATCACCTAGCTCTCGAGCTTCTGCTATTGCTTTGATAATTGTTGGACGCTCTACTGATTTGAGGTTCTTCATCTCGGCTTCAAGTAGCTCCGCACCAATGCGGGTAAGGGGAATTTTTTCCATTAGGACGCACTCACGTTTAATTATTATAGGATTTGAACTAAGCTAAAGGGGTTTGGCAAGGGTTAGACGCAATCTAACTTTATTTTATTCCAATTCTAAGAGTATTCAAAACCTTTTTCGGGTTGACTGTTACAAAATTAGACTAAAAGTTTTTATTTACAAACAATTTGTAATCAGATTCTCAATTTTTTTGTTGTATTGGCTTAAGGCTTAATGCTTTGTGGGCACTATCTTCAAGCTGCGAAATAATGACGCCCTTTGTTTATGACAGCCTGATGGTGATTGACCTGCAGTCTTAGCTAGGCATAAACGAAAGTAAGCAAAGTTTTATTGTTTTTAACAATAAGACGCATCCAAAAGGGCGACGACAATGTCAGAGATTGAACGTGAAACAATGGATTATGATGTGGTAATCGTTGGCGCTGGGCCATCTGGCTTATCTGCAGCAATTCGGCTGAAGCAATTGAACCCTGACTTAGAAGTAGTTGTTTTAGAAAAGGGCTCTGAAGTTGGCGCGCACATCCTATCTGGTGCAGTCTTAGATCCCTCTGCTTTAAATAAATTAATTCCTGACTGGAAGGATAGAGGTGCGCCACTGAATACAGCGGTAACAGAGGATAATTTTTATTTACTAGGTGAGTCTGGGCAAATGCGTTTGCCAAATATGTTGATGCCACCTTTGATGAGCAATCACGGAAATTTTATAGTCTCTATGGGCAATGTTTGCCGGTGGATGGCGGAGCAAGCTGAGGAGATGGGAGTAGAGATTTTTCCAGGTATGGCATGCTCAGAGCTTGTGTTTAATAACGATGGTGCAGTTAAAGGTGTTGTAGCCGGTGAGTTTGGTAAAAATGCAGATGGCAGTGCATCAGACTCCTATGAACCGGGGATGGAATTGCATGGAAAGTATGTTTTTCTTTCAGAGGGTGTGCGCGGCTCACTTTCAAAGCAAGTTATAGAAAAGTATCGACTGGATGCAAATTGTGATGTGCCCAAGTTTGGGCTTGGCATGAAAGAAATTTGGGAAGTGAAGCCCGAAAACCATAACCAAGGTGAGGTAACTCACTCGATGGGCTGGCCAATGGGGTTTAAACAGTCTGGTGGCTCCTTCATGTACCATCTCGAAAACAATCAAGTTTATGTGGGTTATATCATCGATTTAAATTATAAAAACCCGCATTTATTTCCATACATGGAGTTTCAACGGTTCAAGCACCACCCACGGATTTCTAAAGTACTCAACGGTGGCAAGCGCGTGGCCTACGGAGCTCGAGCAGTTACTAAAGGTGGGTTGCAGTCTATGCCGCAGGCTGCATTCCCTGGAGGTGCTATTCTAGGCTGTTCGGTTGGTTTAGTAAATCTACCAAGGATTAAAGGAAACCATAATGCTATGTATTCTGGAATTGCAGCGGCTGAAGCAGCTTTTGATGCGTTAAGTGACAATCGATCTGGCGATATTCTAAAAGCTTACGACACAGAACTACGTGAAGGTATTGTGGGTAAAGATCTTAAGACAGTACGAAATGTAGCACCCTTAAATGCAAAGTTTGGTCCTTTGGCTGGGTTACTTCTTGGTGGGTTTGATATGTGGTTTCAGTCATTTTTTAAATTTAGCCTATTTGGAACACTCAAACACGGCAAAAGTGATGCACAATCAACTGGCAAAGCGGTGGACTATCCAAAAATTAATTACCCCAAACCAGATGGAAAATTATCATTTGACCGCCTTACCAACGTGAGTTTTGCGATGACAAACCATGAGGAAAATCAGCCTCCACACTTACAGCTGCGGAACCCAACGGTACCGATTGAAATAAATTTGCCAGAATATGCTGAGCCTGCTCAACGCTACTGCCCAGCGGGAGTTTATGAAGTATTGGAAGAAGAGGATAAAAAGTCCAGGTTCGTAATTAACTTTCAAAACTGTGTCCACTGTAAAACCTGTGATATCAAAGATCCGAGCCAAAACATTACGTGGGTAACGCCACAGGGTGGTGACGGACCAAATTATCCAAATATGTAGTAAGTTTTTATTATTGAATGAGAGAATTTGAGTTATGCATAATTTTAAATCATTAACTAATTCAACGTATTTAAAACTTAAAATAGAGGTTGCGCTTGTGTTTCGTAGTTTGGCGGTTTTTGTTAAGTCGACAATATTAGCTGGCTTTATTTCTACAGCAGCCTATTCGCAGGATGCCTCTGGACCCTATCTTGCCGCACGCCAGGCGGCGGTTAACCACAATTATGGAGTTGCATCAGATTATTTTTCTCGGGCTCTTGAACAGTCCCCAGAAAATAAAAGCATAATTGATCAAGCCATGTTTACGTTCCTTGCTGCTGGTGAAGTTAATAAAGCCCATGCTCTAACTGAACTCTTAAACAATAACTCAGAAAACCCTACGCTGATAAGAGCACTAAAAATAACACATGCTTTTAAAACTGGAAATTACAAAGGTGCAATCGACCAATTGGCAGTTGATGGGGTTGCTGGGCCTGCCGTTGACGGGCTACTAAAGGGGTGGGCTCTTATGGGCCTTGGAGAAGTAAGCGATGCTCTGGAAGCATTTGATGCTGCATCCAAATCGCAAGGTATGCAAAGCTTTTCTATCTACCAAAAGGCGCTGGCGCTCGCCTCGGTTGGTGACTTTGAGAGTGCTGGCATTATTCTAGAGGTCAAAGGATCCGCGCCGGTCATTTTGTCTCCGCGGGGGCGCCAAGCTTATGCACAAATTTTAGTACAACTTGAGCGGCAGCAAGATGCTGTTACATTTTTGACAAAAATTTATGATGACACTGACGATGAGGAGGTGCGTGCATTGATTTCCAGAATTAAGGCCGGAGCAGCTATAGATTTTGATATTATTACCAACGCGAGTGAAGGTGTGGGTGAGGTTTTTTTATTTTTAGCTCTCGCCTTACAAGATGGAGAAAGCCAAGACGGATTACTTCTATATACTCGGCTTGCAAGCTATTTGGCGCCGCAAAACATAAATGCTGTACTATTATCCGCGCAGCTGCTTGAAGAGCTAAAAAACTATGATTTGGCCATAGCCTCCTATGATTCCGTGCCGCGCAGTCACCCCGCGTTTGTAAAAGCGGAATTAGGTCGAGCACAGGCGCTGGCGTATATTGGGAAAACAGAGACTGCAATTGAAGTATTGACTCAATTATCTGAGAGCTTTTCTTCGGTGCGCAGTGTGCATGACGCATTGGGCAATCTATTAAGGCAAGACGGTCAATTCGATGATGCGATAAAAGCGTATGACGTGGCAATTGACATTATAAAAACGCCAGAGGCCAAGCATTGGTACAATTTTTATGTACGTGCTATTGCACATGAACGAGCTGGTGATTGGGCCTCCGCTATGCGTGACTTTGATTATGCGCTTGAGTTGTCACCAAACCAATTTCAGGTGTTAAACTACTTGGGATATTCTCTCGTTGAGCGTGGAGAACGGCTAGAAGAAGCGCTTTCCATGATTGAACTCGCCGTAGCTGCGCAGCCGAAGGCTGGCTACATAATTGATAGCCTCGGATGGGTTCAATACAAACTAGGCTATTATAATGAAGCAGTTTCCCAGCTCGAGCGGGCAGCAGAATTAATGGCGACTGATCCCATCGTCAATGATCATTTGGGGGATAGCTATTGGGCGGTTGGACGAAAAATAGAGGCACGGTTCCAATGGCGTCGGGCGCTAAGTTTTATAACAAAAGATACTGAACTAGGGGACATTGATCCCTCCAGAGTTCGGGAAAAATTAGATATTGGCCTTGATGCTGTTTTGCTTAAAGAAGATCGATTGCCATTAAAGGTAGCTGATGACGATTAGGCACTGCGCACCTGCTAAGATAAATATATGTTTACACATCCTTAAGCATCGCGAGGATGGACTACACCAAATTGAGAGTTTGGTAACATTTTTAGACTGTGGTGAATGGATCACGCTTAGTAAAGCCAATAAAACTGAATTAAATATAGTTGGTCCGCAAGCCAAGAAACTACCAGTTTGCGAAAATAATTTAATTTTGCGCGCAACTCGCTTGTTTCCCTCTCGATGCACTAGCAAAATCACGCTTCACAAAAGCATGCCCGTTGCAGCTGGTATTGGAGGTGGGAGCGCGGATGCTGCTGCCACCTTAAAGGCGATGGCTAAAGTTTGGGAATTGCCTGTCCCAAATGTTTCAAGCCAACTCCAATTGGGAGCAGATGTGCCAGTCTGCATGCACTCCAAGCCAGTATTAATGCAAGGTGTTGGAGAAGTCATTTCACCAGTGTTGAATTTTCCTGAATTATTTTGTTGCTTGGTTAATCCAGGAGTGGCCATCAAAACTGAGGATATATTCAAAAAGCTGATTAAAAAAAATAATGCCTCTATGAATAGTTTTCCTAAAAATGAAAAAGGTTGGCGTAATTGGTTTTATGAACACCGTAATGATTTGGAGCAACCAGCCACCTTGATACAACCGGTCATCAATATTGTTTTAAAGCAGCTAAAACAATGCAACCCGATTCTGGCTAGAATGTCCGGATCTGGTGCTACCTGTTTTGCTCTATTTGAGACTTTGGATCAGGCAAAGCGATGCTCTAAAATGATTTCAAAACAAAATCCAAAATGGTGGACTGTTGCAGGACCAATGCTAGGCCAATATTAGTTTATCCGCTCAACAACGTAATCAGCTAAGTCGATTAACATTTCCTTAAGATTGCTATCTGGAACGGCGTTAAGTGCCAGTTTGGCTTTTTTTGAAAAGGCTAAAGCTTGCAGGCGGGTTAGTTCTAAAGACTTATGTTTAGTCATTATGGCTAATGCATTTTCAAAATCATTATTGGCTTGTTCACCTTTTACAATACATTTTGTCCAAAAAGTTTGTTCTTTTTGACTTGCAGACGCTATAGCTTTTATGACTGGTAGGGTTAGTTTCTGTTCACGAAAATCATCACCAATATTTTTACCAATCGCGTCTGTACCGAGATAATCTAATAAATCGTCAACAATTTGAAACGATATGCCAAGAGCGTCACCATAGTCACGCAAGGCTTGAACAATTTTTACATCTTGTTCAGCTATGACCGCACCAACTTCCATTGCCGCTGCAAAAAGGGCTGCAGTTTTTCCTCGAATTACTTTAAAATAAATTTCTTCAGTCGTGGTTATATCTTTTGAGGCTGTGAGTTGTAGTATTTCCCCTTCAGCGATTGTGGCTGAGGCATTGGCAAGAATGTCTAGGATACGCAAATTTTTGGTCTCAACCATAAGTTGAAAAGCGCGTGAAAACAAATAATCTCCAACTAAAACACTCGACTGGTTGTCCCAAAGCAAGTTTGCGGTAGGCCTGCCGCGCCTTCGGGTGCTCTCATCTACGACGTCATCATGCAACAGTGTGGCCGTATGAATAAACTCAACAGTCGCTGCGAGATGAATGTGAAAGGGGCCTGAGTAGCCGCACATGCGTGCCGCAGCAAGAGTCAGCATTGGGCGAAGCCTTTTACCCCCAGCGCCAACTAAATGGGTTGTTACCTCTGGTATACGGGGGGCGTAGTCTGATTTCATATACGACTGGATCAGCTCATTAACTTGTTCAAGGTCCTCGGCTAGCAGATGTGCAAGCCGGTTGGGAGGGATTGATCTAGTACCACTTAAAGTCATACATTTTTCCAAATGTCTCGACAAACACTAGCGTCGCCCACTATGCCTGAAGAATGAAAGAATTGTTGCGCACCACCGACCCAACAGTAATGGCATTTGCTAAAGTTCTATTACAAGGCAAACATATAGCCTGCTTCGAATTTGACGTAAATAGCAGTATTTTGGAAGGTAGTATTGGCATATTGCCGCAGCGTTTGATGGTTGCAGATCGTGACCACTTTATTGCGGCTTCTGTGCTGCGAGATAACAACATAGATATGGGAAGTCCTTGGATATAACACAAGATGGTTTTTTGGGTGGTAAATTGCTACTTAAC
>TARA_B110000114_G_scaffold182169_1_pt1 | contig 14808 bp, 8 predicted proteins | sample TARA_B110000114 | Tara Oceans TARA_B110000114 (sample SAMEA4397311) | marine metagenome | biome: Polar Biome; feature: [SRF] surface water layer (ENVO:00010504); material: water (ENVO:00002006), including particulate matter (ENVO:01000060) such as... | depth 5 m
AATGCGGCTGTGTTTTGAGCTTGTTTTAATCGCTCAGCAACTTTAAGCCGTAAACGACTCATCGGTACTCGACGATCATTTCGACCAGCGGATGGCTCAATCACGACAGCAGGAGCAATGCTCGAAGTGCTAACAGGTGGTGAACTATCAGCTGCTGTAGTCTTATTTATAGATTCAAGGTGCTTCTGTACGTCTTCTTTTGTGATGTTACCTTTCTTTCCGCTGGCGGTAATTTCGTCAACGGAGAGGTTATTTTCAGCAATAAATTTGCGGACTGATGGACTGGCTTTATTAGCACTAGAAGACTCTTCTAGTGGAGTGACACTTGAGGTAGCGGCACTGTCAACTTGAACCGCTGTATTAATAACACCAAGCACCTGACCGTCTTTAACTGTATCACCTGTTTCAAAAGAGATTGATTCAAGCACACCAGCTGTTGTCGCAACAATTTCAAGTACAACCTTATCCGTTTCAAGGTCAACCACATTTTCATCAACGGCAATGGTATCGCCAATTTTTTTATGCCATTCGCCGAGTGTACCTTCGGTGACTGATTCTGGTAAAACAGGAACCTTAAGTTCAACCTGCATGATTTACTCCAATTGATTGATGTAATGAAAATATTTGATTAACGAATGTCATTATAGCTCAAATGCATCGGTTACTAATTTTGACTCTTGCTCTATGTGCATTGCCATATAACCCGCAGCCGGTGAAGCCGCTGATATACGACCAGCAAACTTAACTTGAAAAGGACCGAAAACATCGTTTAAACGACTTTTAAATTCTCGCCAAGCGCCCTGATTTCTGGGCTCATCTTGACACCAGACAACTGTTTCGATGTTGGGGTACTTTTCTTTTAATGCAGTAATATCTGGCCCTGGAAAAGGATACAACTGTTCGACACGAACAATGGCTGTCGTGTTATCGTATTTTTGGGTTCTTACTTCATGCAGTTTGTAATAAATCTTTCCGCAGCACAGAATAATTCGTTTCACTTTGCTATCTTCAATATCATCTGTTTCAGGAATTATTTTTTGAAAACTACCTTCAGTCAGCGAGCTCAAAGAAGAAACGGCACCTTCATGCCTGAGTAAACTTTTAGGGCTCATTATAATGAGAGGTTTTCTAAAGCCACATTTCATTTGTGAGCGCAATAAATGAAATATTTGAGATGGCAATGTAGGATAAACAACGCGCATATTATGCTGCGCACAAAGCTGAAGGTAACGTTCTAGACGAGCCGATGAATGCTCTGGCCCCTGCCCTTCATAGCCGTGTGGCAACAACATTACAAGATTACTAAGGCGTCCCCATTTAACTTCACCAGAGCTAATAAACTGGTCAATTACCACTTGAGCCCCATTTGCAAAGTCACCGAATTGCGCTTCCCAAATAACCAATGTATTAGGGTCAGTTGAAGAGAAACCATACTCAAAACCTAGCACAGCCTCTTCTGACAAAAATGAATTGATTACTTCAAATCGAGGTTGGTCTTTATGAAGATGCTTTAATGGTTTATAGACTTCACCATTATTTTGGTTATGAAGCGCAGCGTGACGATGAAAAAAGGTCCCGCGCTCACTATCCTGACCTGATAACCGGATCGGATAGCCTTCATCAAGTAATCCGGCATAGGCCATTGTTTCAGCAAAGCCCCAGTCACATTGTATTTCGCCATCCAACATTCTTTGTCGATTATCGAGAATTTTTTTAACTCGATGATGCACTTGAAATCCTTCCGGCAAGGTGAGTAAAGATTGACCCAATCGCTGAATCTGTGAGCTACTTAGTTGCGTATTCTCTGTAACATTAATGTCACCCTTATCGAGACCAACCCAGTCTTTTGCCGCCAAAGGCTCCAGACCAGAAATCACATTGAGTGCAACGCCACCACCTTGCTCGAGTGCCTTACGATAGTCTGCAATCATTTCATCAATCACTTCTCGAGTGGTAAAGCCCTCATCGATCAAACGCTGCGAATGAAGGTCAACAATTCGAGGGTGATTACGGATCGCGTCATACATCAACGGTTGCGTTACGGCGGGTTCGTCTGCTTCATTGTGACCATAACGTCGATAACAAATCATATCGATTACAACATCCTGATTGAACGTCTCCCGAAACTTAACCGCTAGCTCAGCAATATAAACACAGGCTTCAGGATCATCACCATTGACATGAAATATGGGTGCTTGCACCATTCTCGCGACTTCGGTGCAATAAAGTGTCGATCTAACGTCTCGTGGATTACTGGTTGTAAATCCGATTTGGTTATTAACAATAATATGGATTGTGCCACCCGTTTTATAACCGCGAGTTTTACACATGTTAAAGTTTTCCATGACAACGCCTTGCCCAGCAAAAGCTGCATCACCGTGAATTAATACGGGCAGGACGTCATTCGTCTTGAAGTTTTTAAATCGACATTGGCGAGCCCGAACTGATCCTTCTACTACAGGGTCTACAATTTCTAAGTGCGATGGGTTAAAGGCTAAAGCAATATGCATTGGGCCAATGTCGGTGTAGATATCAGATGAAAAACCTTGATGGTACTTAACATCGTGATTTGATTGATTATCAAATTTAACATTGCCTTCAAATTCATCAAACAAATCACTTGGCATCTTGCCAAATATATTAGTCAGTACGTTAAGCCGCCCACGATGCGCCATTCCAATAACAACCTCGCGCGTGTTATTAACGCCCGCTTGTTGAATGACTCGATCAAGTAAGGGGATCAGTGATTCGCCACCTTCCAATGAGAAACGCTTTTGCCCGATATAACGCGTGTGCAAATATTTCTCAAGATTTTCAGCAGCGATAACACGATCTAAAATTCGATTTCTTCGACCTTCCCGAAAATTAGGCGTCGATTGAGTCGTCTCCAGATGTTCTTGAATCCAGCGCTTTTGAGTGAGGCTTTCCATATACATATACTCGGAAGCCAACGTACCACAATAAGTTTTTTCTAAACGTGAAATGACTTCACGCAGAGTGATCTGATCGACACCACACATAGATCCCGTATTAAAAACAGTATCAAGGTCGTCATTAGTGAGGTTGTGGCCCTCTAGTGTCAAATCACGAATGGCATCGGTATCGGGTTTATTTAACGGGTCAAGATCCGCCTTACGATGACCCTTGATGCGGTAAGCGTTAATAAGCTGAAGTACAGAAACTTGCTTTAACTGGTGTTCATGCTGCGTACTATTGGTGATTTGCCCCGTCGTCTTTTTGTTCATCACCGCACTTTTAACTTGAGCCTGAATTGCGAGATGATCGTGATCTTTTACCAAGCCATTACCGACACCTGATGACCCTAAACTAGAGAACCAAAGTCGCCAGTGCTCGTCAACATTCTTCTCATTTTTGAGATATTCGCCATAAAGCTCTTCGATGAATACAGCGTTACTTCCAAAGAGGTAACTCTCTTGCTGCATTTTTTTCATATCCATTCAGGAGATTCTCGCTAGCCGATTGTTTTATTTGATTATTATATAATGCGCTTTTTTAATAATAGCTGAAGTAAAAACTTTAACCATACTAATTGTACTAGCTATTGCCCAGTTACGTCGGCAACAAACTGAGAAATATCTCCTATCCACCCACAATTTCAGACGGTTTCTCAATATCTTTAGATTAGTTACTTATAACAACCATCTGATACGACTAATTAAGTTCGTTATTGCCCCTATTGGAAAAAGGAACAATAATAAATATAAGCACATTTAGCATATTAATGGCGCACCCTCCACTGGTAGAATGTCGTCAAATTTCTAACGAGGTAAAGTTGAATGGCCCAATATATATTTACCATGAATGGCGTGAGCAAAATCGTACCGCCTCAGAATGAAATACTGAAAGATATTTCACTTAACTTTTTTCCTGGTGCCAAAATTGGTGTTTTAGGTTACAACGGTGCGGGCAAATCGACACTGTTAAAAATTATGGCGGGTATCGACACTGAGTTTCTTGGCGAAGCTAGACCTCAAACTGGAACCAAAATTGGCTACCTAGCGCAGGAGCCACAACTAGACTCAAGCCTAAACGTGCGGGGTAATGTTGAAATTGGCGTCGCTGAAACCAAGGCTATACTAGACCAGTTTAACGAAGTTAGTGCCAAATTTGCTGAACCCGATGCAGACTTCGAGGTATTAATGGCCGAACAAGCGGTATTACAGGAAAAAATTGATGCTGCTGGTGCATGGGAACTTGACCGAAAACTCGAAGTTGCGGCTGATGCACTTCGACTACCACCTTGGGATGCCGCCGTTGAAAACCTGTCTGGTGGTGAAAAGCGGCGAGTTGCTCTATGCCAATTATTGCTTTCTAACCCAGACATGTTAATTCTGGATGAACCCACCAACCATTTAGATGCTGAGTCAGTGGCTTGGCTCGAACGATTTTTACAAGACTTTCAAGGGACTGTGGTCGCAGTAACACACGATAGATACTTCCTTGATAACGTCGCAGGATGGATTCTTGAACTGGATAGGGGTCATGGTATTCCTTGGCAGGGCAATTACTCATCTTGGTTGGAACAAAAACAACACCGTCTAGAGCATGAAGAGCGCTCTGAAAAAGCCCGTCAAAAGTCAATGAAGGCAGAGCTTGAATGGGTTAACTCTAATCCCAAAGGTCGTCAGTCTAAAAGTAAATCACGCCTAAAGCGATTTGAAGAGCTGTCCTCACAAGAATATCAAAAACGTTCCGAAACGCAGGAACTTTATATTCCACCGGGCCCTCGACTGGGTGATGTGGTTGTTGAAATTAGTGGTGGTAAAAAAGGTTACGGTGAAAAGCTGCTCTATCAAGACCTAGAGTTTAGGTTACCTCGCGGCGGTATTGTTGGCATAGTCGGCCCTAATGGTGCAGGCAAGTCGACTCTATTTAATATTCTCGTTGGCCAAGAAACACTGGATGAAGGTAATCTGACGATTGGTGAAACAGTTAAAATTTCGTATGTCGACCAGTCACGCGATGCGCTTGATGGCAATAAAACTGTTTGGGAGGAGCTGTCAGATGGTCTTGATAACATCGTTGTCGGCGGTTACGAAGTATCCTCACGTGCTTATGTTTCTCGATTTAACTTCCGAGGAGCCTCACAACAGAAGCTGGTTAAAGATCTGTCTGGTGGAGAGCGCAATCGTTTACACCTCGCAAAACTAATAAAAAGTGGTGGCAATCTATTACTGCTCGATGAACCAACCAACGACCTTGATGTAGAAACGCTGCGGGCACTGGAAGACGCTATTCTTGATTTTCCTGGTTGCGTCGTAGTGGTATCACATGATCGCTGGTTTCTCGATCGCATTGCGACTCACATTCTTGCTTTTGAAGGTGAAAGCCAGGTGTACTCATACGAAGGCAATTATTCAGAATATGAAACTCATCGTAAGCAAAGAATGGGACAAAATGCTGATCAACCTCATCGCATAAAGTACAAAAAACTCGATATCTAAACACTGATTAACACGGATAAGTTATTTGATAGTCCCATCCATTGCTTAGGAGCGCACCCGGTACCGGTCCGTCATGTTTGATAAAATCGATACCGGGTGAAATGATTGATGACCATCGAAGCCTGATCGAAATCCCTAAGGCCCCTTTGGGTGAATTATTTCAACCACTTCATCAACTAGGCACCGATCAATTAATTGTATACCTTCTATGCCCCGTCAAATGGTCATTATATAACACTAAGATCGATAACAGTTGATCGTGACAGTAACGTGTTCAACGAGCTTCTTGATGCCAACACCTGCAGTGAGTAAAGGGTATTATTGCTGGACCGATTCGAGTTTTGGTTATCGTTTCATCCATTTTCTCAGTACTAATATTTGACCGTTGTCGATCAAACATTGACTTATTAAAATCTCAAAACAAGAAACAGAACACATCAAAAGCGTTCAAGTTTGTTAAATTATGGGTTTATAGGGTTAAAAGAAAAGCATTACAGTTTGCTGCCTAGGGGTTTAATTATGGTTAAAGTCCGTAATTAATAGATTGAAAAAGTGAAGAGAAATTAATAGAAATTGTCAATAACTCATCTCATTTTATATAATTCTTTGAATTTAACAGGTACTCATGTCAATCTATTGTTCTGGAAATGGTGATTAGTTTGCTAATCAATTGCTGCAAATTAAGACAGTGTAGAGCCTTACCAGCTAATCTTTGGACAAGACAGCTTGGCCTGTCATAAAAAGTGCAAACCATAGCCATGAGAATATAATCGGATAGATGACTCAAATTATTAACTTAAAGTTCTGAGATAACGTTGGATGTTATGCAACAATTAAATAACACACTCGAGAAATGCCACTGGCACAACCAAACAGTGCAATTGGCACTCATTAAGCAGGCTAGATAAGCATGTCTCAAGCAGATATATCACAAGCCGATGAACATTTGGCAAGATTTCGCTCTTTATGGTCGCGTCAGCAATCTAATGTTTTCGATGGTAGCCAGATTGTTTATCAACAATTACTGAACGCCTATAATGAATCACACCGCGTTTATCACAATCTTACGCACATCCATAGATGCCTCGCATTATTTGATCAAGTCTCAGCATTATTCGAAAATCCTGACGCAGTCGAATTAGCCATCTGGTTTCATGACGTCATTTATCAGATTGAAGATAGCCAAAACGAGCAGTTCAGTGCCAATTTATTCATGACATTAACCGACGGCCTATTTAATAACGAATTTCGCGACACTGTTTACCAACACATCATGGCGACCCGCCATAACACGTCACCTATTACTAATAGTGACACTAAGTTGATGGTCGACATTGATTTATCAAGCTTTGGTTTACCCTGGGACGAGTTTTTAAATGATAATAAAAGTGTGCGGGCTGAATTGAATCATATACCTGACGAAGACTATAATCGAAAGCAAATGTCATTTCAGCTATCGCTGTTAAATCAGCCATCATTTTTTAAGAGTGATTATTTTAATGAGCATTATGAAGCTCAGGCTCGAAGTAATATTGCCAAATTATTTGAGTTGATTAAAGATAATGAAACGTCCGTTTAGATTGAACTCAGTGGCTATCGTCCCCTGGTTGACCTTGCCAGTTAATTAATAATAGGTGTTAATTTAAGCTGATACTCAGTAAATAATGTCATTATAAAAAAGTCGAACCAATCTCAACCTTTAGTTTTTAAGATCAACGTTTTAATATTACTCTCAAAAAACTGCAGAGGATAAAAATTGACCATCGAGTTACTGACTGAACAAACAATTTCAAACCTCCAGTTACAATTAGTAGCACAACAGCAAACGCTAAAGCTCCAATTATTGGAATCAGATGATGCCTCAAGACCTGTCACCTTAGATCAGCAGTCGGTGGGTCGTATATCGCGTATCGATGCCATACAACAACAGCAAATGGCCACTGCCAACCGGAGCCAGTCCATCGCCTTATTACTACAGATAGACACTGCGTTAAAGCGAATCGAGTTAGACCAATATGGGCAATGCCAGATATGTGACGAGCCCATTGCACTCGCGCGACTTCAAGCCCGTCCTCACACGCCTAATTGCATTCTATGCCAGTCCAAACAGGAAGTCTCAGGCTAGACCGAGGCTTTGGTAAAAATCCACTTTCTAAGGGGGAGGCGTTGTAACAAAAGACTGAAGGCGACCACGGCATAGATACCAGCTTCTAAGTAATCGGCTTTAACCAGCCAGATAAAATGCAATATTACGAGAAGGGTAACCCAGTAAGTTAGCTGATGTAATTTTTTCCAGTGCCTACCTAATCGACGAACACTGGCCTGATTAGAAGTTATGGCTAGCGGTATCAATAAGACCAACGAACTAAAGCCCAGTGCGATAAAGGGTCTATCGATAATGTCTTCGACCATATCGGTAAAGTTGAGCGAATGATCCGCTATAAGCCAAATCATGAAATGGCAGCAGGCGTAAAAGAAAACAGTTAAACCCAGCATTCGTCTAAAGCGCATTAATACCGCTAACCCAAACCATTGCCTTAACGGTGAGATAGCCAACGTAATGAGCAAGAACCTTAGCCCCCATTCGCCAGTTTCGTGGGTAATTGTTTCAACAGGATTAGCGCCTAAATCACCATACAAAGCATTCCAAACCAGTAGAAGCATAGGCGCTAGACAAAGCATAAAAACCAGTGGTTTAGCTGCTGTAGATTTTAATACATCGGCTATTTGGATCAAAATGCGACACTCAGATAGTGAAGTAAGCCTTTGACAAACTAAGGCACTGTTAAAAATAAGTTTTTAAGTTCATATCTTTATACAGGTGGGCAACTTCTGTTTCATAGCCATTAAACATTCGTGTTTTTTGTTTAAAAATCTCACCAATTCTGCGTTCTTTTTTTTGCGACCAACGCGGATGGTTGACCTCAGGGTTCACATTGGAATAAAAGCCATATTCATTTGGCCCCGAAATATTCCAACTGGTTTGCGGCTGTTCCTCAGTGAATTCAATACTGACAATGGACTTGATGCTCTTAAAACCATACTTCCAGGGCACGACCAAACGCACCGGGGCACCGTTTTGATTCGGCATGGTTTTACCATACATACCAACAGCGAAAAGCGTCAAAGGATTCATCGCTTCATCGATTCGTAAACCCTCTTCATAGGGCCACTGCAAGACAGAGCGTTTCTGTCCAGGCATTTGTTCAGGGTCTAGAAGCGTTTTAAAAGCCACATACTTGGCTTTAGACGTCGGCTGCAATGACTTTAAAATAGAAGCCATTGGCACACCTAGCCAGGGAATAACCATCGACCAGGCTTCGACACAGCGTAAACGATAAATGCGTTCTTCTATGTCGAAAGGTTTGACTAAATCTTCGAGTGCATACTCGCCAGGCTTGTCACACTCGCCACTGACCGTAATTTTCCAGTCATCGGTATTCAAGTTTTGGGCGTTTTGCAACGGGTCGGTCTTACCCGTGCCAAATTCATAAAAGTTATTATAAGTCGTCGCATCTTTTTCAGACGTCAACGCTTCGCCCGTATTCACTACATTGGGTTTGTAATCACTTATCGCCACAGAGGCACGGGCTGATGTCCATGGGTTCAGCAACAAAGCAGTGCCCAATACCCCGCTGGTAATCATAAACTCTCGACGTTTCTCGTAAATTGACTCGGGAGTAATCTGCGAAGGAGCAATATCGGTCTTAAATTTAAATTGAGTCACAAGCAACCTATAAAATTTAATAAAGCATTTGGACAAAGTGGCTAATTGTTAGTTCAGCTATCCGTTACTTCATCCATTGTCGAGCATTACGGAACAGTCGCATCCATGGTCCATACTCAGGCCAATCAGGTGATTGCCACGAATTTTGAACACTTCGAAAAATACGTTCAGGATGCGGCATCATAATCGTGAAACGGCCATCGTCATTCGTGAAAGCATTTAAACCCAGTGCAGACCCATTGGGATTAATTGGATACTGCTCACTGGGCTGCCCATGAGCATTCACATATCGAAAACACGCTTGTTTCTGATCAAGCAGTTGTTGATTAGAGGCGTGTCTGCTTTCGACCTGTCCCTCACCATGAGCTACAACGACTGGCATCATCGAACCCTGCATGCCATCGAAGAAAAACGACGGCGACTCAAGTATTTCGACCATCGTTGTGCGTGCTTCAAACTGTTCTGACTTGTTTCGCACAAACTTTGGCCAATCGGTTGCACCCGGTATAATCTCAAACAAATTCGACATCATTTGGCAACCATTACAAACCCCTAGACCAAAGCTATCGCTTCTATCAAAAAAGGCTGAGAACTCATCAAAGGCTCTTGGACTGTACAATATTGATTTAGCCCAGCCTTCACCCGCGCCCAAAACGTCCCCGTAAGAGAAACCGCCACAGGCCGCTAGGCCCTGAAAATCATTCAAGCTAACGCGACCAGCCAAAATATCGCTCATGTGGACATCAAACGCATCAAACCCAGCTCGCTCAAAAGCGGCCGCAAGTTCTACCTGACCATTCACGCCCTCTTCTCTCAAAATGGCAATCTTGGGGCGCGTACCACCCATATATTTAGCCGCAATATCCTGTTTTGGGTTAAAGCTTAATTTGGAGAATAAAGAAGGCTTCACATTATCCAGAATCAAATCGTATTCCTGTTGCGCACACTCGGGGTTATCCCGTAGCTTTTGCATCTGGTAGCTAGTCTCTGACCAGGCGCGTTTTAAATCAACAATAGAATCGTTTATAATAAAATCCCCTAAGTAGTTGATAATAAACGATTCTGAATCCTCAGGTTGACCAATAGCATGAGATATAGCGGCTAGCCCATGTTCTAACAAGGTGTCTTCAACTAACTCTAACTTGGATTGCGATACCTGTATAACCGCCCCAAGCTCTTCGGCGAACAACACCGATAAGACATCAGAACCCAAATTTGATACATCGCAAGAAACACCCTGACGCCCAGCAAATGCCATTTCACAAAGTGTCGTCAATAGTCCACCATCCGATCGATCGTGATAGGCCAAAATGGCTTCTTTTTCGAGCAGTATTTGTATCGCTTTAAAGAACGATTTAAATAACTCAGGATCATCCAGATCAGGGCAAACATCACCTGTTTGTTGATATACCTGTGCCAGTGCCGAAGCACCCAGCCGGTTCTTGCCCTGCCCTAGGTCTAGCAAAATTAACTGCGATCCTGGCTCACCCGATTTAAGATCCGGCGTGACTGTTTTACGCACATCAAGCACCGGTGCAAAAGCTGAAATAATGACCGACAAAGGGGATGTTACTGAGTGGTCACCAGTGTCGTCCTGCCAGGTGGTCTTCATCGATAAGGAATCCTTACCAACCGGAATTGCAATGCCCAGCTGCGGACATATTTCCATACCCACGGCTTTTACGGTATCGAACAAACGGGCATCCTCACCCTCATGTCCAGCCGCAGCCATCCAGTTGGCCGAAAACACGGTGCGGGATAAATCACCCACATAAGCCGACGTCATGTTCGTCAAAGCTTCACCGATCGCCATTCGGCCAGAGGCGGGGGCATCTAATATTGCCAGTGGGGCCTTTTCGCCCATGCTCATAACTTCACCGGTGAAACTGATGTAGTCTGTTAAAGTGACCGATGCATTCGCCACAGGCACTTGCCAAGGGCCAACCATTTGATCACGGCTCACCAATCCACTCACCGAGCGATCACCAATACTGACCAAAAAAGTTTTATCCGCAACGGCAGGTAAATGAAGCACACGAACCAGGGCCTCTTTAATATTGATATTCGACCGATCAAAGGGAGGCTGAGTCACCGGTACATGCTGCACATCACGGTGCATTTTCGGCGCCTTCCCTAATAGAATCTCCAGCGGCATATCGACTGGATAATTGTCAAAATGTGCATCTTTAACCCGCAACGTTTTATCTTCAGTGGCCCTGCCAAGCACCGCATAAATACAACGCTCTCGCTCGCATAGTTTTTCAAAATCAGCCAATCGCTCATCTGAAACCGCCAGCACATAACGTTCCTGGCTTTCGTTACACCAAATTTCCATCGGCGACATACCGGGCTCATCGTTTGGCACGGCACGTAAATTTAATTCGGCACCTCGGCCAGCATCGTTCACCAATTCGGGTAAAGCGTTAGACAAACCACCCGCACCCACATCGTGAATTGAAATAATAGGATTAGACTCACCTTGAGCAAAACAGCGATCGATCACTTCTTGAACGCGACGTTCCATTTCAGGATTACCGCGTTGTACAGAAGCGAAATCTAAATTCTCTTTACTGCTACCACTGGCCATCGACGAAGCCGCACTGCCACCCAAGCCAATCAACATAGCTGGACCACCCAGCACAATAATATTAGCACCCGCAGGAATAATGCCCTTATCAATATGCTCAGGTCGAATCGAACCAACACCACCAGCAACCATAATCGGCTTGTGATAGCCGCGAATCTCATCGCCATCATGCGTCTTCACCGTTTGCTCATAGGTTCTAAAGTAGCCACAAGTATTAGGACGACCAAACTCATTGTTAAACGACGCGGCACCAATCGGACCTTCAATCATAATGTCCAGTGCAGATGCAATTCGATCAGGTTTACCATTATCAACTTCCCAAGGCTGCACAAAACCTGGGATATTCAAATTAGACACCGAAAAGCCGCATAAGCCCGCTTTCGGTTTCGACCCAATGCCAGTCGCACCTTCATCCCGAATCTCACCGCCTGAGCCCGTCGCAGCCCCTGGAAAGGGCGAAATAGCCGTCGGGTGATTATGCGTTTCAACCTTCATCAAAATGTCGATCCGAGCGTCTTCATAACCATATTGAGCACCCTCAGTGGCGGGTGCAAACTTACTGCCCGGAAAACCCTCAATAACAGCTGAGTTATCGTGATACGCCGACAACACCCCGTTTTTATTCATCGCAAAGGTATTTTTAATCATACCAAACAGCGAAATGTCCTTCTCCTCACCATCGATCGTCCAATCTGAATTAAAAATCTTGTGCCGACAGTGTTCCGAGTTCGCCTGAGCAAACATCATCAACTCAACATCGGTTGGATTGCGCTTTAAGCCCGCATAGGCATTAATTAAATAAGCAATCTCGTCATCTGTGAGCGCTAAACCCAGTTCAATATTGGCCAACGCCAAAGCCTTTTGTCCATCAACTGACAAATCAATTTCAAGCAAAGGTCGGGGTTGGTGGGTTTGAAATAACGGCTCACAATCCGCTAGCGACCGGAATACTTGATCCGTCATACGATCATGCAGTAACGATTCAATCAAACCAAAAGAATCACAAGGCTCTGTTAACTCAACCCTAAAATGAATGCCTCGCTCAATACGACGGATTGCCGACAATCCGCAGTGATGCGCAATATCAGTCGCCTTACTCGACCAAGGAGAAATCGTACCCAGACGGGGAATCACAAAAAAATCAGTACCCTCAGAATCGACCGCTTCTGACATAGGGCCATAAGTCAGCAAGCTGCGTAAAACCGCATCGTTCGCTTCCGACCACTCAGTGCTGGCTAAATCAATCAAATGAATAAAACGACCACTAACTTTACTGAGTTTCACCCCATGATTAACGCATTGTTGATGTAATTTTTGAAGTCTGAAATCAGATAAAGCAGGACTACCAGGGAGACAAAGCATATTAGCGGCAACACAGAGGTTGGGGCGAAAAAAGAAGCGCAAATAATAGCGGAAAATGACACATGCTCCAACACAAACAGTCATGGTTAGGCTATAATATTATTTCCTGGGGACGACTTGGCTTCGACGTGGGTCGCAAAACCTGAGGTGCATGCCGAGAATGTAGACAAACTCGTTAAACTTTCTGCAAATTATAGTTGCAAACGATGACAACTACGCAATCGCCGCTTAAACTCCGGTAGACTGCTGTCGGACTGGATACGTGTCTATGCGTCCAGGTTCTTCGGAACACTCCGGCATCGCTCTCATAGAATCGTGATGGAGGCTTGTTCGGGGCCAAAGCACTAAACAAATACCGAGCCAGCTGCGTGTCTTCCCCGTCCGGCGGGTAGCAGGTAGTTAAATTAAAGTCGGAATAAGCATGTAGAGCCAATGGCAGAGGGCTGGCGGACGCGGGTTCGATTCCCGCCGTCTCCACCAAAACTAAGCCCTAAGTAGTTGATACTTAGGGCTTTTTTATATCTAGCTTCACTCAAGTGTACGAAATGGTGTACGGTTCATATTCATAAATAATGCCCAAACCCTTATTTCTACTTCTTATTGCCCTACTACCCTTACCCTACCCTATCCTAACTCATGCCGATAACTCTATTACTACTGGTCGTTATGGTTCTGGTGATAAGCTACAATAAATATATCAACTGACAAATGTAATAAACCTAGTCGGCAATTAAATTAAGTGGGAGGGGATATGACTAGAGTAGTAGAAAAACTCAAAGAAATAGTGTTGCATTCATCCACTGTTAGTGGTCGTAGATTTGATCTATTCATACAGATTCTAATTGCTGTTTCATTAGTATCTTTTTCAATTGAAACCTTACCTGATTTGTCTGATTCAACATATGCTCTGCTGTCAGATATCGAATTTGTCATTGTTATTATCTTCAGTATTGAATATGTGTTGAGGGTAATACTTACAGAGCGGAAACTATCATATGTTTTCAGCTTCTATGGAATCATAGATTTGGTGGCAATATTGCCCTTCTATTTATCCAGTAGCCTCAGCCTCCAAACATTAAGGTCGCTTCGATTTATAATTCTATTCGAAAGCTTAAAGTTGACACGATATTCAAATGCAATATCACGTATCGGAAAAGCACTAGTCATTGCCAAAGAAGAGTTGTTGTTTTTCGGATTTGTAACGTTAATTATGCTGTATTTGTCTGCTATCGGAATTTACCACTTCGAACATGCGGCTCAACCAGAAGTGTTTAAGTCTGTGTTCGATAGTTTGTGGTGGGCGGTAACGACCTTAACGACTGTTGGATATGGTGATGCTTACCCAATCACTATTGGTGGTCGTATATTTACCTTTGTAGTGTTAATGCTGGGCCTTGGTTTAGTTGCAGTCCCAACAGGGATAATTTCATCTGCATTATTGTCAGTAAGAAGGATGGAAAAATGAAAGGAATACAACTCTCGTGCGCTATTGTCTTATTTGTAGTATTTATCTTTAGTGCTGTTGCGGTTTATGTTGGCTGCAAGTCTGCCGGATACCATAAGGCACTAAGGTATTGTAGATAAACTCTACCCAGCAATTGGATTCATCACATGCTGCTCGAAAGTTTTCCCGTGTCCTGCATTTTGGGCAAACCATTCAAACAGAA